>ENA-OQAA01000094-OQAA01000094.1-human-gut-metagenome-genome-assembly--contig:-NODE-94-length-59649-cov-2.929589_pt1 | contig 59649 bp, 66 predicted proteins | sample MGYA00242489_ERZ504515 | MGnify/ENA primary metagenome ERZ504515 (study PRJEB26092, sample SAMD00036237) | human gut metagenome | host: Homo sapiens | study: EMG produced TPA metagenomics assembly of... | reverse complement strand
ATCTGTCTTTTTGTGCTGCATAAATATAAGAGCAAGTTTTTATAAAAGAAAAATCAGGCAAAGATAGTGAATTTTCTACCTCTGCCTGATAGGAATACATCTGCTTAATGTCTTAACTAAATGACATTGTATTGTAGGGGCCTGCTCTTTGTGCGTGGATAAAAAGAGAAGATATCATGTAATCAATAATCTGAAGCTGGAAAATACAGAGCTTCCCAAAATGAAACTTCCTCATATTCAGGATCAGGCTCTGGAAGGCAGAAAACCGGATGTTCTGGTGATCGGCGGCGGAATTTCAGGCGCCAGTATTGCCAGAGAACTGATGAAATGGAAACTGGATGTACTTCTGGCAGAAAAAGAAAGTGATGTTGCCATGCATGCTTCCGGTCGCAATGACGGAGAAGTTCATCCGAGGATCGATCTTGGAAAAGGAACTCTGAAACAGCATTACGTGATTGCCGGAAACCGGATGTATGGAAAAATCTGCAAAGAGCTGGACGTACCTTTTAAAAGATGCGGTCAGTATGTGGGTATGATGCACTGGAGCGAGCTGCTTCCCGCATATCTTTATGCATGTCAGAGAAAATACATGTGCGGTGTTTCCGATACACGGGTGATTCAGGAAAAACTCTCAGAAAGCGGGAGCCTCATCTGAATCCGGATATGAAATTTGCAATTTATAACAGTATGGCAGGAAGCGTCTGCCCCTATGGTCTTACCATTGCCTATGCAGAAAACGCTGTGCAGAACGGGGCGGAGGTGGCTTTGAATACAGCGGTTTTGTCTATGGATGTAAAAGACGGAAAAATCAGAAGTGTGCTTACCAACAGAGGGCGGATCTATCCGGAGATCGTAATCAATGCTGCCGGAGTTTTTGCAGAAGATGTGGCTGAAATGGCAGGGGACAGATTTTATTCTATTCACCCAGGCGGGGAACCAATGCCATTCTGGATAAAAAGGCCGGAAAACTTATGGGCGGGATCGCCTCCTGGAAAACTCTTAAAAAAACTTCCGGTCATACAAAAGGCGGAGGGATTGTCCATACGGCTCATGATAATCTTCTGGTTGGTCCGGATGCAGTGGAAACTTATGAAAAGGAAAATTTTGCAACCCAGGCATCCAGCATTGAGAATAATTTTAAAAAGCAGCAGGGTACTGTTAAAGAACTGTCCCAGAGAGATATCATTACATATTTTACCGGGGTAAGAGCTCCTGCTTTCGAGGAGGATTTTGTGATTGAGCGGGGCAGAAAAACAAAGAATCTGATTCACTGTGCAGGAATTCAGTCGCCGGGGCTTACCACTGCTCCGGCAGTTGCAAAAGATGTGGCGAAAATGGCGGCAAAAATGGTATCAGCTTCACATCCGGTAAAGAAAAATGAGAGCTATAACCCTTACAGAAAAGGTGTTCCGAGACTTCGTGAAATGTCTCCGGAACAGAGAAATAAACTGATTCAGAAACGACCGGATTACGGGGTGATGATATGCCGCTGTGAGGAAATCAGCAAGGGGGAGATTGTGGATGCGCTGTGTTCGCCTCTTCCTGTATATACTGTTGATGGAGTAAAAAAGAGGGTACGTCCGGGAATGGGACGCTGTCAGGGCGGTTTCTGTATGCCTCTTGTGGCGGAAATCATCAGTGAGGTCACAGGCCAGCCATTGGAGAAAGTGAAAAAAAGCGGCGGTGACAGTTATCTTTTATTCGGGAAAACAAAGGCAGGTGACGGAAAATGATTTATGATGTGATCGTTATCGGCGGAGGCCCGGCAGGACTTGCGGCTGCAATAGCCGCAAAAAAAGAAGGGGCACAGGTTCTTCTGATCGAAAGAGAAGGACGGCTGGGAGGTATTCTGAAACAATGTATTCATGATGGCTTCGGTTTGCAGCGTTTCAAGGAAAAGCTGTCCGGACCGGAGTATGCAGAACGGTTTATTGAGGAGTTTCACAGTCTGGAAATTCCGGCGAAGCTGTGGACGTTTGTTACAAAGATCCGGAAATCAGATCAGGATTTTCAGGTGTGGACAGTCAGCAGAAATGGAGTGGAAATGCTGGTATCCAGAACGCTGATTCTGGCTACAGGCTGCCGTGAGCGTACAGCAAAACAGGTATCCATTCACGGAACAAGACCGGCCGGAGTTTATACGGCAGGGACAGCGCAGCATTTTACCAATCTGCAGGGGGTGATGCCTGCCCGAAGATGTGTGATTCTGGGAAGTGGTGATATCGGCCTTATCATGGCAAGAAGACTGAAACTGGAAGGGGCAGATATTCTCGGCGTTTATGAGGTGAAGCCGGAGCCTTCCGGACTTACCAGAAACATGATCCAGTGCCTGGAGGATTTTGATATTCCTCTTCATTTATCGGAAACAGTCACAAGAATATTTGGGGATGACCGGCTGACAGGTGTGGAAATTGCCAAAGTGGATGAACAGATGCAGCCTGTTCCGGGAACAGAAAAGAGAATTGACTGTGATACCCTGATTTTATCGGTTGGACTGATTCCGGAAAATGAAATGGCAGAAGTCTCCGGGTTACTATGGATCCCCGGACAAAAGGCCCTGTCTGTGATTCATGGGCCATGACGGATGTGCCGGGAGTATTTTCCTGTGGAAATGCTTTTCATGTCAATGATCTTGTAGATTATGTGTCAGAAAGCGGAGAGCTGGCAGGAACTTCTGCGGCCAGATATTCCAGAGAACTGAAAGGAGAGGCTGACAGAACAGCGGAAAACTGGATTTCCGTGGAGACAGAAGGAGGGCTTGCTTATGTGGTTCCCCAGAAGATACGGAAAAGCGATCTGGACAAAAAGCTTGTTTTTTATTTCCGGTGCAGAAGGACTATGGGAGAAAGTATGCTTGCAGCGGTTTCAGCAGGAAAAACAGTTTTTGAGAAAAAATATCAGGCAGTAAGGCCTCCGGAAATGGAGCGGGTTGTCATTGATCTGTCAAAAGCAGACATAGTCGGAACGTCCCTTGTTTTTCAGCTTGGGGAGGTGCAGTCATGAAGGAATTTGTTTGTATTACCTGCCTAACAGTTGCCGTATGCAGGCAGAGTTGGAAATGGGCAGTGGAAGGTAACTGGAAATAAATGTAAAGAGGGCAGCAATTTGCGGAAAGTGAAATGACCTGCCCAAAAGAACTTTTTCTACTACGGTAAAAACTGCCTGGGATTCAGTTCCGGTGATTCCGGTCCGTGTGTCCCGGGAGATACCAAAAGATAAAATTTTTCAGATTATGGAAGAAATCAATCATATGACGGTCAGAAAATCCATGGGAAGGGGCGATGTTCTTATTCCTGACGTACTTGGCCTTCATGCGGATGTGATTGTTACCAGCAGTGTTCTGAAGGAGTATCTGGAGGAAAATAATAAGGAGAATACCTATATGCACAAAGACTGCGCGCAGGAAGGAGGAAATTATGAGTAAGCCATATAAAGGATTTGAGCCGAAATGGGTGAAGGAAGCAGCGCCTACAGACAGCTGGCGTTCTGTATTCAGATGGGGAGATCCGGATTTTGTAAAATATCCAAAAGAATCTCTTTACAAAATGATGAAAGAAAAATTTAAGATGACAGATGACGATTTCCGACATTATGACGGAAGCATCGGAATGGAAAAGATAGAACTTACAAATTGTCCGGTACGTCTGGAGCAGAAGCATATAGATGCTCTGAAAGAGATCGTTGGTGAGAAGTATATGCGTACAGACGATTATGCGAGGGTGTCTGTAGCCTATGGAAAAACAGCCTATGACGCCATGCGTCTGAGAGAAAAACGTCTGGATTCACTTCCTGATGCAGTGGTTTATCCGGCAAAAACAGAAGAGGTAGAGGCTATTGTGGCTTATTGTACCAAAGAAAAAATCCCTCTTTATGTTTACGGAGGCGGAAGCAGCGTAACCATGGGTGTGGAGCCGGTAAACGGCGGAATCTCTCTGGATATGCGTCTGCGTTTTAATGAGGTTGTTTCTTTTAATGAAACAGATCAGACAATTACTGTTCAGGCTGGAATGTCAGGGCCAAAACTTGAAAAAATATTAAATAACGCACAGACTGTTTTTGGAGCCGGACGTGCCTATACCTGCGGGCACTTTCCACAGTCCTTTGAGTACAGCAGTGTAGGCGGATGGGTTGTCACAAGAGGAGCCGGTCAGAACAGTACTTACTATGGCTGTATTACAGATATTGTGCTGTCACAAAAATATGCTACCCCTATTGGCAACATACAGACCAGTCACTATCCCAGAGAAGCTACCGGTCCGAATCTGAACCAGATCATGATGGGAAGCGAGGGGGCTTTTGGTGTTCTGACAGAGGTGACCTTAAAGGTATTCCGCTACATGCCGGAAAACAGAAAACGTTTCTCCTATATTTTTAAAAACTGGAAGGTCGCCATGGCGGCAGCCAGAGAGATGATGCAGTGTGAGGCAGGATTTTCTTCCGTATTCCGTCTGTCAGACCCGGAGGAAACAAACCTTATGCTGAGACTGTATAATGTGGATGAGACGCCGCTTTGGAAACTTCTGGATATCAGAGGCTTTCGGGATATGGAGCGCTGTCTGTTTCTTGGATTTACAGACGGCGGAAAGGGCTATTCCAAAAATGTGGCTGTAAATATCAGAAGGATTGCTCATAAATATAAAGCAATGAGCCTTACCTCCTACGTTACAAAAAGCTGGGAAAAAGGTCGGTTTAATGATCCGTATCTGAGAGATACCATGATGGATTTTGGTATTGTTACAGATACACTGGAATGTACGGTGAACTGGTCAAATATGGCAAAGGTACACAGGGAAGTGAGAAAAGTCTGCCATAAGCTTCCAAATACCATTGTGACAACTCACATGTCCCACTGTTATCCACAGGGGGCAAACCTGTATTTTATTTTTATTACAAGGATGAGCGGAGCGGATAAATTCCGGGCATATCATACAACGATTCTTGATGCCATTCAGAAGTCCGGGGCAGCGATCAGCCACCACCATGGAATCGGAAAAAATGTTTGCGCCGTGGCTTGAGGGATGCCTGGGACATACAGAGTACGGTGTGTTTAAGGTTCTGAAGGATTATTTTGATAAAGACTATCTGATGAATCCGGGCGGCACTCTTGGACTGGATCTGGATGAGGATAAAAAGAAATACCTGAAAGAAGGGATTACACGCTGATCTGCATAGGGAGGGAGTACCTGTGAAAAAAACATCAGTTGTCCTTGTTTTTGATATTGGAACTCAGAGTACAAGAGCTCTTCTTGTTTCCTCGGAAGGGAAAATACTGGCAAAAGCCCAGAAGGGCCATCATCCGGCTTATGTTTCAAGAAAATCCGGATGGGCAGAACAGGATCCTGATTTTTATTACCAGAATCTGTGCCGTGTTTCCAGACAGCTTCGGGAGAGCTTTCCGGATATTTTTGCTCAGATCCGGGCAGTAACGCTTACAACGATCCGTTGTACCAGTGTCTGCCTTGGACGGGACGGAGAACCTTTGCGCCCTGCAATTTTATGGCTGGATCAGAGAAGAGCTTCAGGTACGCCTGCGCTGAAGCCCTGGATTTCTGCAGCGGTAAAAGCAGTGGGAATGACAAAAACCTTAAATCTCCAATACCAGAAATCTCATTGTAACTGGATTCGGGAAAACGAACCTGATATCTGGGCAAAAACAAAGAAATATGTTCTTCTGAGTGCATATCTGAATTACAGGCTTACCGGAAGGCTGGCAGATTCTACGGCGTCCATCGTGGGATATGTTCCTTATGATTTTAAAAACCGTTGTTGGAAAAAGAAAAATGATCTGGTTCGGCCTGTTTTTGATATTCCGGATGAAATGATGCGCGAGCTGGTGGATCCCGGCGATTATATCGGCTCTCTTACAGAGACTGCTGCAGAAGATCTGGGACTGAATAAGGATCTGAAGCTGATCGCCACTGGTACAGACAAGGCCTGCGAAATTCTGGGTCTTGGCTGTGTCAATAAAAAAAAGGCGGCTTTCAGTTTTGGAACCACAGCTACGGTTACGTTTACCACTTCTGATTATCTGGAACCGGAAACGTTTATACCGCCCTATGATTCTATCCTTCCCGGGCATTATACTCCGGAAATAGAAATCTTCAGAGGATACTGGCTGATTTCCTGGTTTAAAAAAGAGTTTGCCCAGAAAGAAGTTATGGAAGCGCTGGAGTCAGATATTCAGCCGGAGGAGCTTCTGAACAGACGCCTGAAAGAGATTCCTGCAGGCTGCGACGGGTTTTTGCTCCAGCCGTATTTTACACCAAACCTTACCATGCCTGAGGCAAAAGGTCCGTAATAGGTCTGTCGGATGTTCATACCAGAATCCATCTTTACCGGGCAATCATAGAAGGAATCAATTTTGCCTGATGGATGGAATGCGTCATATGGAGAAAAAAGGAGGATTTCGTTTTGAAGAGATTCGCGTAGGCGGCGGAGGCGCTCAGAGCAGTGAAATCTGTCAGATCACTGCAGACATGTTCGGTTTGCCGGTAGTAAGAACTCAGACTTATGAAGTGTCGGGGATCGGCAGTGCGATTTCTGCATTTGTGACGCTGGGCGTGTTTGAGGATTACAGAGAAGCATTGAGGTGTATGGTTCATAAAAAAGATGTATTTAAACCAAACCGGCGGCAGCATGCAGTATACCAGAAACTTTATGAGGAGGTATATCAGCAGATATATCCCAGCCTGTCAGGAATTTATGAAAAAATGAGCAGGATCAAATGATGGAGAAAGTCTGTTAAAAGCCGGATGAGTTCCGGGGCTGCCAGGAAAATACAGGAACTGTAAAAGCAGAATATAAAATCAGAAACAGCGCGTTTCTGTACAGAAAAACTCCGGGGAATGGGCTGTCGGGAAATAGATAGTTCCAAACAGGAGCAGATTTGGCTCATGGGAGTCAAATCTGCCCCTTCCCCGGAAGTTTTTTTGTATTATTTAAAGAAGTATTAGTGATTCAAGTATATAAAAACATAAAGCTTACACGGAACAAAAATCGGATACAGAAGGCTTTTTCTATTTCACAGATATGGTATAAAACTGTTTGAAGGTCTCTCCGGCAGCCAGGGTGTTGATGTCCTGCTTGGAAGAAAGCTCATCGGCAAAGCCGGTGTTGTCGCAGCGTCCCATCCAGGGTTCCAGGCAGACGAAGGGAGAGTCCGGCGCGCTCCAGATACCAAAGTTCGGAAATCCCTTACAGGTGATTTCCACATAAGGAGTCCGTCCGGAAAGGCGATTCCTGCCCGGGTTACCTGCCGTTGTCAAATACCAGAGTATCGTTGTCAAAAAGCTCTCTTTTGATATGACAGCGTCCGTGTTCCAGAGCAAGCGGATAGGTTTTTCCCTCAAATACAGTTCCGTGGGAAAGGTCCAGGAGACTGCAGGTAAGCTCTGATTCATGGTTAAAAGTAAGATAATACTGATCCTGGGAAGTACCCGGAACCGCAGGCACATTAAAGGCAGGATGTCCTCCGATAGTAAAGTACATGGTCTGAGAATCCTCATTGATCACGGTCCAGCGTACAGTCAGATCTCTTCCGGAAAGCTCATGGGTGATAAGAAGACGGAAATCAAAAGGATAAGTTTCCCTGGTTGAATCAGAAGAGGTTACAAGATGGGTGACAGAGGTCTGTGAGGACTCTGTACAGGTAAATTCCATATCACGGGCAAATCCATGCTGTCCGCAGTGGTAGGTGTTTCCGTTAATAAGACATTTATTTTCATAATAGCGGCCCACATTTGGGAACAGGACAGGGGCATGGCGGTTCCAGTAAGAAGGATCTGCATTCCAGAGTACCTGACGGTCATTTGTTTTGTCATAGATTTCAGTCAGCTCAGCGCCAAGATCATTGATCTGTACCCGAAGTTGATCGTTTTCCAGTGTACGAATCATGATATATCCTCCAATAAAAAATTTGATGTATCAAGTATACCAGATTTCTGAAAAAATAACGAGAAAAACTGCACAAAAATAAGAATAAAAATATGTTGTTTTTTACTTGGCACTCAATTGCAGATTAAATTCCAATCTTCTGTGGAATTTAATCCTGCAAATCTATCTTCTCTTAACCATGGAATTTAATTTTTCCAAACGTTCTGTTAAAACCATTCTATAAATATGGCTATTCCTCCCGGCAGAAAGGAAGTCCTTATGAATAAACAAAAACATTTAACTCTTGCTTCACGAATTATCATTGAAGCCATGTAAAACAAGGACGAAAGCTTTAACGCGATTGGTCGGTTTTTAAACAAGGATTGCATAACCATCTCTAAAGAAGTGAAAAATCACATTTGTTTGAAAAAAGTGGAGTCTACGGCAGAACCTTCACTGATTGATGACTGGCTTTTCTGCATCAGCTCTGCACGATAACGTATAATTAATTTCGCAAATTCAATTTCATAAAAACAGACATGGTCTATAGCCGTTTGGTAGAATAAAGTTACCACACAAAATTCACCATAGGAGGTACAGAACGATGTCTGATAACTTTATACAACTCAATGAAGATTTAATAAAGCACGATTTAAAGGATCTTGTCCGTAGCAGCGTCGAGGAAACTCTGTCCTTCTTTTTATGCATATGACAACAAAAATAAGAGCCATCAGATTTGATTTTCTGTTGGCTCTTTTTAATGTTCACTGTCCAATGGATTAGTCCTCCTTAAATTTTTATAAAACATTCTGGAATTAAGTTTGTGTTCTCGGTGGTCTGTACCTTCCTTTCATAGATTATGATGAATTATTTTACGTTTCTGGTGGTCTGTACCTCCTTGTTGGATTATGAGATTTCGTTTATGTTTTCGGTGGTCTCACTCCTTTTTGATTTATTTTTAGGTTCCTTTTGTTTTATGAGCTTACTATAACAGATAAAATGAGATTTGTCAATAAGAAAATTGATAAAATTAAAATAAATATTATTTTAACTGCTAAAAATAACTTTATACACATAATTAACTGAAAATATTGATGAATTCCGGTGAATAGAAAAAGGGATTCAGGATAAGATAGGATTATCAAGTCTTAGGAGGTAAAAATATGTTGCGTTATTTACCTGTACGCAGAATTCACGCAAGACAAGTCCTGGACTCCAGGGGAAATCCTACGGTTGAGGTTGAAGTTACAGCAGGAGAAGGGATTGTTGGAATCCATGGATATACAGCAAGAGCCATAGTTCCCTCCGGGGCGTCTACCGGAAGATTTGAGGCAGTGGAGCTCCGGGATGGTGAAAAAGGAAAATACCTTGGGCTCAGTGTGGAAAAAGCTGTAAATAATGTAAATACAAAACTTGCGGAAGCAATTGTGGGAGAAAATGCGCTTGATCAGATGAATATAGACAGACTTCTGGCAGAAGCCGATGGAACAGACAATAAAAGCAGCATAGGAGCCAATGCAGTTCTGGGTGTTTCTCTGGCAGTGGCAAGGGCGGCTGCGGAAGCTCTGAGAATTCCTCTTTATCAATATCTGGGTGGCTGTCATACCAGAAAGCTGCCTGTGCCCATGATGAACATTCTGAATGGAGGACGCCATGCAGATAATACCGTGGATCTTCAGGAATTTATGATCATGCCTGTGGGGGCGGAAGATTTTTCAGAAGGAATCCGCATGTGCGTGGAGATCTATCAGTTTCTGAAGATCATTCTCAAAGAAAAAAATCTGTCTACAGCAGTAGGCGATGAGGGAGCTTTGCGCCGGATCTTGAGGATTCCAGAGATGCGCTGGCGCTGATCATCCAGGCAGTGGAAAGGGCCGGATAACGAACCGGGAAAGACAGGATCGCGATTGCCATAGACGCAGCGGCCAGTGAATTGTATGAAGAAGAAAAAGGGGTTTACTATTTTCCTGGAGAAAGCAAAATGAAAGGAAAAGATGTATTCAGAGACTCTTCTGAGATGATTGAATATTATGAGGGATTACTGGAAGAATTTCCTGTGGTATCTCTTGAGGATGGGCTGGAGGAAGACGACTGGGAAGGCTGGAAGAAACTGACAGAGCGGCTGGGAGACAAAATACAGCTGGTAGGAGATGATCTTTTTGTAACAAATAAAAAGAGACTGACCTGCGGGATCCGACTTCAGGCAGCCAATGCAGTGCTTGTAAAAGTAAATCAGATCGGTACTCTGACAGAGGCTATGGATACGGTCCGGCTGGCGCAGGAAAACGGATACCGGGCAGTGATCTCCCACAGATCAGGAGAAACAGAGGATTCCTTTATTGCAGATCTGGCAGTTGCCACAGGTGCAGGCCAGATAAAACAGGAGCGCCCTGCCGTTCTGACAGAAATGCAAAGTATAACCAGCTTCTCCGCATTGCAGAGCAGCTTGGCGAGAATGGAGAGTATCAGAATCCTTTTAAGGGATTTTCGGAGGAAACTGTATAGCAGCAGGCAGGGGGCTGTTATATGACAAAAGCAGAATGTATTTGAAAATAAAAAATCCTCCGCGGCGCTTTTGGCAGAACGGAGGATTTTTATTTTGTCAGGAAAGTAACACATTATGTGCTGATCTTCCCGGTAAATAAAAATACTTTGTTCAAAAACAACGTACACATTATTATTTTAAAGTAAAATACTGAAGTACAGCTCCTTTAAATTCAAATTCCCGGGAAATTTCATAGGTATCCAGAAGCCACTGGCTTTTTTCTTTGGAGCTGTATTTTTCCAGGCGGCGGATAGTCCCTTCTCCGGCAAGAAAGGCAGGAATTTTTTTGGCCTTGATATCGTCCATGATGTAGTCCCCTGCCTCCGGTCTCAGGGAAAGATCAGCAAGATCCAGAGTGTAGCATCCGGTATCCCAGCGGAGAATGGAGTAAATCTCCGGCACCCCGATTCCGAAAGCATAGGTGTTTTCCGGGATATTTGCAGCAATGTGAGCGGCAAAATCATTCAGCTCCTGCTCGTTATGCAGCTCTTCTCTGAGGGCTGTATTCTGACCGTACTGAATGATGTTTCCAGTGGAGACAGTCATCAGAACAAGCAGAGAAAGAGCGGTAAACGTACCTTTGAAGATCTGCATCCCGCTGAAACTTTTCATGTTTCTGATGTGGAAGGTCTGGAAAGCGTTCATTCCTTCTTCTGCAAAAATGCACAGAAGCAGAATACATGGAATGTGAATGATCTCCAGATTATGATAAGCAGCCCGGTTAATAAAATATGTGATCTGTCCTAAGGAAAGAACTGCGGCAGCAAAGGTAAAGCAGACGCGGAGAAGATGCTGACTGTCAGCTTCTTCCTGTGTGCGGACAAACCATATGTGGGAAATACCCCATGCGCAGGCCATAAAAAACAGCACAAGGATTATCATATAGGCGCTTGCAAACTCCGGAAGATCCACTCTTAACAGACCATCCATGTAAGAGGACTGAAGAAGTGGGAAAAGGAATTCGCGGATTCCGGTAATCTGTCCTCCGTTCATTATGTTATACAGCTCAACCACAGCATAGGCGCCCAGAAAGCTGAGAAGGATCCCTGCAAGGTGCAGAAGACAGGTTTTTAAAACCGGCAGCCAGGAGTCTTTTTTGTGGCAGAGGCAGCGGAGGATCCAGAATGCTGCCCAGGAAATCGCGCAGAAAAGTCCTGTTTCTGTATTCCACAGGATTCCCAGAAGCGAAAGCACATACCCCAGAATACAGATGAGACGGCCGCTTTTTTTGAAACGGACACAAGAGGCAATCCAGAAAAGCATCAGGCACATAAAAAGGATTCTGTGTGGCCATAGCTGCCAGTAGATTCCGCTTCTCATGGAAAGAACGGGAAAGGTCAGGGCAATGGAGCCCAGAACTCTTAAAAGATCATTTTTTACAATAAAATGAAGGGTCAGAAAAGCTGCAAGGAAACAAAGGGCGCCGATGATGGTATTCAGAAGAATAAAATCAATCAGATCGCCTCCAAGGATCTTCATGGGAAGCTTGTATAAAATTCCGTAGTGACCGTAAATACTGGTGGTATATTCCGTGTAAGGGCTTCCGTGCAGTACATTATATATGGAATTGAAATATGCATCCATATGAAGACGGTCCGGTTCGTTTCTGAGAAAAACCTCCGGGGTATAAAAGTTATAGGCAACCAGAAGTGTGAGAAGCCCATAGAAAAGGGACATGGCCCAGGTTTTTACAGAAAAGTTATTATTTCTGGCAAAATGAAGAAAAACGAGCCTTCTGTCACAAGGCAGATCAGTACAAGCCAGAAAGGAATGGAATGCCAGACGTATCTTGCGGAAACAGAACCGTAAACATCTACTTCCAGGCGGTACATGCGGATAAAGAAAAGAATATTTACCGTTATAAGAAGTACTACTGTAAAAAAAGCGTTTCTGGCGTGTCAAAAAAGCAGGGCTTCTCTGTGCGTGCCAGAAGAATTGAAAAAATAAGATAGGAAACGCAGAATAAAATAACTGTCATTGCATAAGTGAGAAGATTTACATTTCCAATGGAACTGACAGCCGCTGACAGAGCCGGTATTCTGAAACAGCATACTGCAAAGCCGGCAGACAGTATAAGAGAGGCAAAAAAAGCCATAATTCTGTTTGTTGAAGTTTTCATGTTGACCATCCTTTAAATGTAATAGGTTTCATAAAACAGCATAAGCCATTCCTGTATATCATCCCCGAAAGAAGTTCTGTTGTCAAGGTTTTTAGAGAAAAACTGTTGAAATCCCAAAAGCCATATGATACAATAAAAAGTAGTTGATTAGGAGGTGTAACCTGAATGGAGATCTTAAGAATTATCCTTACGGTAATTTTTGTCTTAGATTGCATAGGTCTTACAGTCATTGTACTGATGCAGGAAGGTAAGCAGCAGGGACTTGGCTCTATTGCCGGTGTTGCGGATACCTACTGGGGAAGAAACAAAGGACGTTCTATGGAGGGTGGTCTGGTAAGGGCGACTACTGTCATGGCAATCCTGTTTTTTGTTCTGGCTGTCATTTTGAATATGAATTTCTAAGAATCATGGAAGGCAAAATGGAGACACTCTTGTAAATTCGCAAGAGTGTTTTTTTGCCTGAGTACGCAGAAACGGCAGTTCTGACAGGACTGTCTGTGTTTACAGAAAAGGAGTTCAAGTGAGCAGAAAAAAAATATGGGAAAAGAAAAAAAGATTCCCAAAAGAAAATCGCGCATCATTTAAGAAAAAAAACATAAAGAGTCTGAAAAAACAGGGTCTTCTGGCAGAGGGCGTTTTTATCGGAAATGCCAGGGGCTTTGGATTTGTGGAAACAGGAGAGGATGAAGAGGATATTTTTATTCCTGCAGATGCTGTAAATACAGCGCTTCATCAGGACCGGGTACAGGTTCTGCTGAAAAAAGAACAGAAGCCTGGAAAGCGCAGAGAGGGAACGGTTATAAAAATTCTGGAAAGAGGTACCACAGAGGTTGTGGGAACTTTTCAGCGAGAAGGAGATTATGGCTTTGTGCTCTGTGATAACCAGAAAATATCCCGGGACGTTTATATTTCTCCGAAAAATTCTCATGGAATCAGAGATGGAGAAAAGGTAGTTGCCCAGATCCTTGATTATGGCTCTGAGAAGCGTAAGCCTGAGGGAAAGATTACAGAATCCCTGGGAAATATCCATGCTCCGGGAGCGGATATTCTGGCTGTTGTAAAAAGCTATGGCATCCCTTCTGAATTTCCGGTCCGTGTAATGAATCAGGCAATGAGAGTGCCGGATCATGTTCTGGAAGCGGACTGGGACGGAAGAGACGACCTTACCGGACTTATGACAGTTACCATTGACGGTGAGGATGCAAAGGATCTGGATGATGCAGTTTCTCTTACAAAGGAGGGGAATCTTTATCATCTGGGTGTGCACATTGCAGATGTAAGCAATTATGTTCAGGGCGGAAGCGCAATTGACAGAGAAGCCTGAAAAGAGGAACCAGTGTTTATCTGGCAGACCGGGTGATCCCCATGCTTCCGGAGCGTCTGAGCAACGGAATCTGTTCGCTTAATCAGGGTGTGGAGCGTCTGGCTCTCAGCTGTCTGATGGATATTGATGAAAACGGAACCGTAGTATCCCATAAAATTAACAGAAAGCGTCATACGTGTAGACCGCCGTATGAGCTATGAACAGGTGCGGTGTATTCTGGAAGACGGAGAAACAGAGACCAGCAGAGAATATCAGGAATTTGTTCCCACGTTTTTTCTGATGAAAGAGCTGTCCGGAATCCTCAGAGGATGCCGCCACAACAGAGGCTCCATTGATTTTGATTTTCCGGAGAGCAAGATCATTCTCAACGGGGCAGGCCGCGCCATTGATGTAAAACCCTATGAAACCAGTGTGGCGACAGAGATCATTGAAGACTTTATGCTTCTGGCAAATGAAACAGTGGCCAGAGAATACTGTAAGGGCGAATATCCTTTTGTTTACAGAACCCATGAAAATCGGATCCGGACAAGGTGGAGGAGCTTCTGATGCTTCTTCACAATCAGGGGATCGACGTGCGGAAATCCGGACAGGAGATCACGCCCAAAGAGATTCAGGAAATTCTGGAAAGCATTCAGGATCTTCCGAATGAGACAATGATCAGCCGGCTTACACTTCGCACCATGAAGCAGGCAAAATATACCACGGAATGCAGCGGACATTTTGGTCTGGCGGCCAGATATTACTGTCATTTTACTTCTCCTATCAGACGGTATCCGGATCTTCAGATACATCGGATCATCAGAGATAATCTCAGAGGAAGGCTGACCCGGGAAGGAAAGACAGAGCATTATCGGGAGATTCTGGAAGAGGTGGCTCGTCAGTCAAGTGTGTGCGAGAGAAGAGCCCAGGAAGCGGAACGGGAATCTGACAAAATGAAAAAGGCAGAATATATGTCCTATCATCTGGGAGAGGAATTTGACGGGATCATTTCCGGGGTGACCGGATATGGCCTGTATGTGGAACTTGGCAATACAGTAGAGGGACTGGTTCATATTACAGCTTTAAAGGATGATTATTATACCTTTGATCAGGAGACTCATGAACTGAGAGGCGAACTGACGAAAAAAGTATATCATCTCGGGCAGAAAATCCGCGTCCGTGTGGCAGATGCGGATGCGGTAAAAAGGTCTGTGGATTTTACGATCGCGGAAGAGCAGGAGGAATAAGCTATGGCGAAGAAACAGGGAATCAGACTGATTGCAAATAATAAAAAGGCTTTTCACGATTATTTTATAGAGGATACCTTTGAGACAGGGATTTCGCTGGCAGGAACTGAGGTGAAATCTCTCCGTATGGGCAAATGCAGCATAAAAGAGGCTTTTGTCAGAATTGAAAAAGGCGAGGTCTGCATTTACGGCATGCACATCAGTCCCTACGAAAAAGGAAATATTTTTAACAAGGATCCTCTTCGTGTAAGAAAGCTTCTGCTTCACAGATATGAGATCAATAAACTGGAAGGTAAATTAAAGGAAAAGGGCCTGACTCTGGTTCCCCTTAAAGTGTATTTTAAGGACAGCCTTGTTAAGGTGGAAATCGGTCTTGCCCGGGGCAAAAAGCTTTATGACAAGCGCCAGGATATTGCAAAAAAAGACCAGAGGCGTGAAGCGGAACGGGATTTTAAAGTGAAAAATCTTTACTGATATATTATATAAAGAAGTGCTGTTGTCAGACAGATACGAGATCAGAACGGACATGGGCTGACTGTTTTGCTTACAGAACCGGAAACTGTTTCTGCGAATGAAGTGAAACTGAACAGAATCGAAAGTCTTAAAATTGTGTGAATTTACCTGACATTTAGTTGACAAGAAAAAGATACTAAGTATAATTATAGTAATGAAACTATGTTCAGAGATTTCCATTAATACGAATGGGAGGTTTATAATATGAAAAAAAGATATCTTGCAATAGCCGGATTGCTGGTACTTGCAGTTGCAGCGGCCGGCTGTGGAAAAGAGAAGGATAAACCGGCCGAACAGCAGGTTCAGGCAACTCCGACAGTTACGCCGCAGGTGACAGAGGCTGCAGATCTTGTAGATATGGAAGTATCCGATGAAAAAAATGTGATCGGAGAAAAAACCGCCACAGCTTCTAAAGTTGCAATCGTTAACCGGACAGGCTCGGAAATAGGAGCTATTTATATCCGTCAGCATCCGGAAGATGAGGAAGAGACAGATGATGACGAGTGGGGCGATGATCTGGTAGACGGAATGTTTACGCTGAAAAACGGGGAACAGGCAGTATATTATTACAAGAAGCCTTCTTCCGCAGGAATTACCTATGATATCCGGATCACCTATACAGACGAGGATAAGAATGAGTGCTTTTTCCGGGATCTTCCTCTTGCATCCATGAAGCAGATCACTCTTCGCATGAGCGGAACCGGTGAGGACAGCATTCCTTATGCTACTTATATGACAGCTACAAGGCAAAAAAGAGATTTCCACTCTTACGGATGTCAAGGAGCGTCTGGGACTGACAGAGGATGAGGAGGATGACGATACAGATAATCCGGATCCTACATCTGCACCGAATCCCACATCTGCGCCGGATCCTACATCCGCACCGGATCCTACACAGGCTCCGGATGATGGCGATGATGCTCCGGATGATACTCAGCCTACGGACGATACCATTGACAAGGCAACCGGATATATCGGGCAGTCCATGGATGATCTGATCGCGTCGATCGGTTCTCCTCAGTATGATGAATATGAGGATGAGCCGGATACAGGAAAAACCGGCTACCACTATTATTCAAACTTTACGGTATCAACTACTGTAGATGAGGATGGCAATGAGATTGTTACCGGCATCTGGTAAAAGTCTTTTGTACGAAAAGAAACAGGAGAGGATAAGATTATGAAGCGTATTTTACTGAAATTAAGCGGAGAAGCTCTTGCAGGAGCAAAAAAGACCGGTTTTGACGAGGAGACAGTAATTGCTGTGTCTAGACAGATCCGTACCATTGCAGAAGAGGGAACTCAGGTGGGAATCGTGATCGGTGGAGGAAACTTCTGGAGAGGACGTACAAGCGAGACCATCAACCGTAATAAAGCGGATCAGATCGGTATGCTTGCCACAGTGATGAATTGTATTTATGTTTCTGATATCTGCAGATATCTGGGACTTGAAACAGAAATTTTTACTCCGTTTGTATGCGGAGCATTTACGAAACTGTATTCCAAGGATGCAGTGAGGAAGCGTTTAAGGCAGGAAAGATCCTGTTCTTTGCAGGCGGAACCGGACATCCGTATTTTTCCACAGACACGGCAACTGTGCTGCGTGCAGTAGAGATCGAGGCAGAAGCCATCCTTCTTGCAAAGGCAGTAGACGGAATTTATGACAGCGATCCAAAGGTGAATCCGGAAGCAGTAAAATACGATGAGATTTCTATTGAAGAGGTTGTAGACAAGAAACTGGCTGCAATGGATCTTACAGCATCTATTATGTGTCTTGAGCAGAAAATGCCTATGCTGGTGTTTGGTCTTGAGGAAGAGAACAGTATTGTCAATGCGGTTCACGGTAAGTTTTCCGGTACAAAAGTAACGGTTTAAGCTGCCGTATATGATGCAGCGAGGCTGCAAAAAACAAGGAGAGGGAGATTAGACAAATGGATGAAAGAGTTCAGAAGTATGACAGCAAAATGACAAAAACTTTAAACGGATTTGAGGCAGAGCTTTCTACAATCCGTGCAGGACGTGCAAATCCGCATATCCTTGACAAGATCACCGTAGATTATTACGGAAGCCCCACACCGTTGCAGCAGGTGGCCAATGTTACTGTGCCTGAGGCACGTATGATTCAGATCCAGCCGTGGGAATCAAGCCTTATCAAAGAGATCGAGAAAGCGATTCTTACATCCGATCTTGGACTGAATCCAAACAATGACGGAAAGATCATCCGTCTTGTTCTTCCGGAGCTTACCGAAGAGCGCCGTAAGGAACTGGTAAAGGATGTTAAGAAAAAGGGAGAAGCAGCTAAGGTTGCTGTCCGCAATGTCCGCCGTGATGCCAACGACGCATTTAAAAAGCTTACCAAGCAGGATGTGTCTGAGGATGAAGTAAAGGATCTGGAAAACGAAGTTCAGAAGCTGACAGATAAATATATCAAAGATATCGAGGCAGCAGTAGATAAAAAAGCAAAAGAGATCCTGACTGTATAATTAATTCAGCGGGAAAGAGAAAGGAGAGCTGTAAAAGATAGCTCTCCTTTTGCCATAACATAAAAATTACCGGGAGGAGCGGCAATGAGAGTACCGAATCATATAGCGATCATTCTGGATGGCAACGGACGCTGGGCAAAAGCCAAAGGAATGCCAGAAGCTATGGCCATGTAAAGGGCTGTGCAAATCTGGAAACGATCTGTGACGATATGAAAGAGCTTGGAGTCAAGTATCTGACAGTGTATGCATTTTCAACAGAAAACTGGAAACGCTCAAGAGAAGAAGTGGATTCCTTAATGAACCTGTTCCGGAATTATCTGAAAAAATGTATAAAGATTTCCAGGAAAAATAAAATGCGCGTGCGTGTTCTGGGAGATATTACTGCTTTTGATGAGGATATCCAGCAGAAAATCAGAGAGCTTGAGGAATTTTCAAAGGATTATGAGGAACTGTTTTTCCAGATTGCCCTGAACTATGGCGGACGTGATGAGATTGTAAGAGGTATCAGGAAGCTTGCGCAGGATGCAGTGGACGGAAAGGTTAGTCCCGGGGAGATCACGGAAGACGTTTTTGAAGGATATCTGGATACGGCAGGTATTCCTGACCCGGATTTTCTGATTCGTACAAGCGGGGAGCAGAGACTTTCCAATTATCTTCTGTGGCAGCTTGCATACACAGAATTTTATTTTACAGATGTGGCATGGCCGGATTTTCATAAGCCGGAGCTGATAAAAGCCATAGAAAAATACAACGAACGAGACCGAAGATACGGCGGAGTGAAGGAGGAGTAGACAATGTTTAAAACAAGACTCTTAAGCGGCATTGTTCTGGTGATCATTGCCCTTTTGACGATCATGAGCGGAGGATATGTTCTGCTTCTGACACTGCTGTGTGTTTCGCTGATCGGCATGAGAGAGCTGTACAATGCCATGGGCGTGCATAAAAGCGGAATGGATCTTCTGGAGCTGGCCGGTTATCTGGGGGCAGTTCTTTATTATGGCACAGTTTTTCTGGGATTTGAAAAATATGGAATGATGGCAGTAATCCTTTCCCTTGTGCTTTTGATGTTTGTCTATGTATTTACCTATCCTAAATATCAGGCAGAACAGGTGATGTCTGCATTTTTCGGACTGGTATATGTTGCAGTTATGCTGTCTTTTATCCTCCTTACAAGAAATCTGGAAAACGGACATCTTCTTGTGTGCTGATCTTTTTCTGTTCCTGGGGGCTGTGATACCTGCGCATACTGTGTGGGCGTACTGATCGGAAAACATAAAATGGCGCCGGTGCTGAGCCCTAAAAAATCAATAGAGGGAGCAGTTGGAGGAGTTGCAGGAGCAGCAGGTCTCGGAGCTGTCTATGCGGCAATCATTCATGCCCCGGTAGTGGAATATGCGGTGATCTGCGCAGTGGGAGCCTGATTTCCATGGTTGGCGATCTGGCAGCATCCGCCATTAAAAGAAACAGAGGAATCAAAGATTATGGAAAGCTGATCCCGGGACATGGAGGCATTCTTGACCGTTTCGACAGTGTGATCTTTACTGCTCCTGTTATCTATTACATGGCAAAATTTATTCTGGGTATATAAAAACAGATTACAAAATACCCTATAAGGAGTCAATATGAAAAAAATTGCAATTTTAGGTTCTACAGGCTCTATCGGAACACAGACACTGGAGGTTGTCCGTGCCAATGGAGATATTCAGGTTCTGGGAATCAGCGCCGGAAGAAACATAAAAAAGCTGGAGGAGCAGGCAAGAGAATTTTGTCCCAGGCTTGTTGCTGTGTGGGAGGAAGATGCGGCCCGGGAACTGAGGGTAAAGCTTCAGGATACAGATGTAAAAGTTGTTTCAGGAATGGAAGGACTTCTGGAACTGGCTTCTATGGAAGAAACGGAAATCCTGGTAACTGCTATCGTGGGAATGCTGGGCATCCGCCCTACCATTGAGGCGATCCGGCAGGCAAGGATATTGCGCTTGCCAATAAGGAGACTCTTGTTACGGCAGGCCATCTGATCATGCCTATGGCGGAAAAATACGGTGTCAAGATCCTTCCTGTTGACAGTGAACACAGCGCAGTGTTCCAGTGCCTGAACGGAGAACGGCGGGAAGAAATACATAAGCTTCTGATCACAGCGTCCGGCGGTCCTTTCCGCGGCAGAAAAAGAAAAGATCTGGAGCAGGTGACTCTGGCTGATACGCTGAAGCATCCCAACTGGGTAATGGGACAGAAGATCACAGTAGATTCTTCAACTCTTGTCAACAAAGGACTGGAAGTGATGGAAGCAAAATGGCTTTTTGATGTGGAGCTTGACCGGATCCAGGTAGTGGTACAGCCTCAGAGCGTCATTCACTCTATGGTGGAATTTAAGGACGGAGGTATTATGGCGCAGCTGGGAACGCCGGATATGCGTCTGCCTATTCAGTATGCTCTTTATTATCCGGAAAGAAGATACCTGGACGGTGAGAGACTTGATTTTGCAAAGCTTGGCAGATTACCTTTGAAGAGCCTGATATGGAGACTTTTCTGGGACTTCCAATGGCAATTCAGGCAGCCCGGGAGGGCGGTTCCATGCCGACTGTTTTTAATGCGGCAAACGAGCTTGCAGTAAAGAAATTCCTTCATGAGGAAATACGTTTTCTGGATATTTATGATATTATCGGGCAGTCTATGGGAAGACATAAAAAAACAGAGTCTCCTGATCTGGATGAAATCCTGGCAGTAGAAAACGAGACATATCAGTGGATTGAAAGCAGGTGGTAAATTGAAGATTCTGATTGCTGTCATTATATTCAGCGTGATTATTATCATACATGAGCTTGGACATTTCCTTCTGGCGAAAAAAAACGGAATTGTGGTAACAGAGTTTTCTCTTGGCATGGGTCCGCGGCTTTTCAGCACGCAGAAGGGAGAAACGAGGTATTCCATTAAGCTTTTTCCTATTGGCGGATCCTGTGCCATGCTGGGAGAGGATACAGGTGAAGAAGAACTTCCCGGAACCTTTAATGCTGCTCCGGTGTGGGGGAGGATTTCTGTTGTATCGGCAGGTCCGATATTTAACTTTGTTCTGGCTTTTCTTTTATCAGTGATCATTACCGGATTTGTAGGGTATGATCCGGCAGAGATCATGGAAGTGGAAAAAGGTTCTCCTGCGGCAGAAGCCGGGCTTCGGGAAGGAGATATTGTTACAGAGTTTGACGGCTATACGGTGGATGTAGCCCGTGATCTGTATGTATATTCTTATCTGAATGAACTTCAGGAAGAACCGGTTACCATGAAGGTACTCCGTGGCGGCGAAGAAAAAACATTTACTTACACTCCGGACGTGTCGGTTCGCTATCTTCTGGGCTTTAATCGCTCCGGTACAGATTCCATGGAGGTTCTTTCTCTGATCGAGGGAATGCCTCTGGAGGCTGCAGGGCTTCAGGCAGGAGATGTGATCACTTCCATTGACGGAACCAGGATTCCTGATGGAAAAGCATACGAAAACTATATTGCAGAGCATCCCCTTTCTGACAAAGAAGTCGAGATTACCTATGACCGTGACGGACTGGAATATTCTGCAAAGATTACTCCAAAGGAGTACAGAACTCCGATTCCCGGATTCTCCTATAATATGGGGTATATTAAGGCAGAGGGCTTCCAGGTTCTGAAATATGCTGCTCTGGATGTAAAATATATGATCCGTACCACGCTTCTCAGCCTGAAAGAGCTGGTGACAGGTGGACTTGGAGTAAAGGATCTCAGCGGTCCTGTAGGGGTTGTGGATGCCATTGGAACTACCTATGAAGAAAGCAAAAGCGCGGGAACTCTGATGCTCTGGATGAATATGCTGAATATGGCAGTACTTCTTTCGGCAAACCTTGGAGTTATGAATCTTCTGCCGCTTCCTGCACTGGATGGCGGAAGACTTGTATTTCTCTTTATAGAGGCAGTGCGTAAAAAGCCTGTGAATCGCGAAGTGGAAGGTATGGTTCACTTTGCAGGGCTGATGCTTTTGATGGCGCTGATGGTTGTTGTTATGTATAACGATATTCTTAAAATATTCTGATCGTATAAAAGCCGGAGAATCCGGCTTTTGTGCTACTGTGCTGACGGAGGAGCAGATTGAAAAAAAGATGTGGTAAGGGTATGCTTGTCCTGCTGATGGCAGCTCTGGTGTCTGTGGGAGGAATTGGAGCAGCCTGTTTTTTCAGCCGACAGGCAGGGAAAGAAAAATTCCAGGAAGAGGAAGCAGAAAAACTGAAGGCGGAGAGAGAATATCTGGAAGCAGGGGCACCGGAAAAAGCCGGTCCCTATCCGGAATACCAGAGTGAATCCGGGAAAATGGAAAAGAGAGAAGAACTGCAGGATACAGAAACTGAAAAGGAGAAAAAGCAAAAAGCAGAGGAAGACCGAAAAAAGAAAGAAGAAGAGAAAAGGCAAAGGAGGAAGCAGAGGCCAGGATAAAGAAAGTAGAAAAAATGCTGGCAAAGCTGTATGATCCGGATTCTGATTCTGTTGCAATGAATACGTCAAAAAACAGTAAAATTTTTCAGGATGCACAGACAGAAATGTGGAAGCTTCCTCTGTCTTATGACCGGAAACGTCAGGAATTTCAAAAAATCGTAGACCGTATATCAGATGAATGGGATTACATAAATGACGATCTGCATTATGAGACAGAAACATTGAAAATATCCGCGCAGGAAAAAGACACCGGCTATACAAAATACTGGGTCTGTCATGTGGAAACCTTCAGTCCCCGGCAGCTGTGTTCGGCTCTTTGCGGAGGAACCTACGGAAATCCCCGCAAACCGGTTTCAGAGGAGCTTGCTGCTCATAACGGAGTGATCGGGGTAAACGGAAGCGGATTTTCTTATGGAACGGGCATACCTGCTCCTGGAAAAACCATGATCAAAAACGGAAAGATTTATAATGATGTGTATTCCAATGGAAATATTTTTTGTGTGACCCAGGATGGCGGCATGTTTACTGCGGCAGCCGGAATGACGGCTGAGACTATGATAAACCGGGGCGTGAAGGATACCTACTGTTTTGGCCCTACCCTCATAGAAAACGGAAAAGCATCAGAAATATCCGGTCAGTTTACCCAGACAGCCCGATATCAGAGAACGGCAGTGGGAATGGTGAATCCGGGAGAATACTATCTTGTGGCAGTTGACGGAAAAGGAGCCGGAGGCTCTGAGGGCATGGACTTATCAGGAGCTTCAGCAGGTGTTTCTGGATCTGGGATGTGAGTATGCATATCATCTTGACGGGGGAGGCTCCACAACCCTTGTGTTTAAAGGCAGGGTTCTGAACATACTTACCGATGGAGGAAAAGAACGTCCCTGCGGTGACATTCTGTATTTTATTGATGCAGGAGACGGCGCAGAAGGGGAAGAAATTGTAATTCATGAAAACGAGGCAATGATACGCCCTTCCAGTGGAAAGAGCAGTCTGAAATAAGTCTGTGTATAAACAAAGAGAAAAAACGCATAAAATGCTGTAAAACTGTTTTTTGGAGAACAAAATGGATCAGTCATATCCCTACAGAAAATACAGCGGCCTGAGAATGCAGCAGGAAAATACTTCCAGAGGAGGGCTGCAGGTAACCGTTCTTACAGAAGACGGAACAAGGCCGGTAGAAGACGCAGTGGTAAGAATCTCCTACACAGGAGAGCCTGACCGGACTGTAGAGGAGATAAAAACAGATTCTTCAGGTCAGACACCGGTTCTGGAACTTAAGTCCCCTCCTCTGGAATACAGCATGGAACCATCGGAAGAACAGCCTTATGCCGAATATACTATTCAGATAGAGGCGGAGGGATTTGAAAGAGAAGAAATTGCAGGAACAGAAGTTCTGCCGGATGTTCTTGCTCAGCAGCCTGTCAGACTGAGATTTCAGTCACGGCAAAGCTTTGACAGGATCGTGATCGGTCCCCATACGCTGTTTGCGGAATATCCACCCAAAAATCCGGAAGCGGAGATCAAACCTGTCAATGAAACGGGAGAGATCGTTTTAAGCAAGGTTGTGATTCCGGAATATGTAATTGTCCATAACGGTCCGGTAGGAGATCAGTCGGCAGGAAATTATTATGTGCGTTATAAAGATTATATAAAAAATGTGGCAAGCAGTGAAATTTATGCCACCTGGCCGGACGATACCATACGGGCCAATGTTCTGGCTATTATGTCGTTTACTTTGAACAGGGTGTATACAGAATGGTACCGGAATAAAGGTTATGATTTTACCATTACCTCGTCAACCGTCTATGATCATAAATGGATTTACGGAAGAAATGTGTTTGACAGCATTTCCAGAATCGTAGATGAGTTGTTTGAAAATTATCTGTCCCGTCCGGATGTGCGTCAGCCGATTCTTACTCAGTACTGTGACGGACAGCGTGTACAGTGCAGGGACAGAGGCTGGATGACCCAGTGGGGCAGCAAGACCCTTGGAGATCAGGGCTATTCTCCCATAGAGATCCTTCGGTATTTTTACGGGGATGATATGTATATTAATGTGGCAGAAGAAGTTTCCGGAGTTCCGGCTTCCTGGCCCGGATATGATCTGGATATTGGGGCTATCGGGGCAAAGGTTCGGCAGCTTCAGGAGCAGATCAACACAATTTCCCAATCCTATCCGGCGGTTCCCTCTGTGAATGCAGACGGTATTTACGGACAGAGGACAGCAGATGCAGTACGGCGTTTTCAGGGGGTATTTGGTTTGCCTGAGACAGGGATCACCGATTATCCCACCTGGTATAAAATACAGGAGATCTATGTGGCGGTCAGCCGGATCGCGGAGCTGAACTGAGATAAATATTGTGAAAAAGCAAAACATTTGCGAAAAATAAAAAAATATAAAAAAGGTATTGACTTTGTCTGCTGGTTTTGATATACTACAATTCGTCGCGAGGGAGAAACAAAATAATCCCGAAGAAATGCGATATGCGGAAGTGTCGGAACTGGCAGACGAGCAAGACTAAGGATCTTGTAAGCATTGCGCTTGTGTGGGTTCAAGTCCCATCTTCCGCATTTTTTTATTTTATCAAGAAGTGTCAAAAGCCTGCAAAGCGCCTGTTTTGCGGGCTTTTTTGGACTCCGATTGTTCAGGAGGTATACAAAGGGTGTCTTTTCCTAAAATATTGGGTAATCAAACTTGTTGAGGGGCTCTCTTCGTGAGGGGCAAACTTCCGGTTTTTATAGCGAAACCCTCACAAAAGACCCTCAACAAGTTTGGCAAACCCTCAAGAACTTTGATTATCCAAAATATTCAAGTGGCTCAATCACTTCTTTTTAAAGTTTTATATGTTATTTTTGTTAATATTCGACAGAATTTGAAACATTTTATCTATTTTCTACCTGTTGCACGGATCGTATTGTCACACTATTTTCCACACTATAGCCATTAACAAAATATCATAATCATTCTATTTCTTTCTGCACTTATATGATGTATACGTTTTAAATAAATATAATTGGTTTGTCTCTTTCATCTTATCATAATACTTCTCTTTTACCTCTTTCATAAAATCATCAATTGCATCTTGATGGTTTTTCAAAAACCAGCTAATATGATTTTTTATATAATTTTCTCTGATTTCAGCATTATTCAAATCGTTTGGTACTCTTTTCATTCTCTCATCAATACTGTCAAATCCCAAAATTTTTCTTCTAATCGTTCCTTTGACATCCGAATATATTCTGGATTTATATCAATACCAATACCATTTCTATTAGTGTTCTGGCACACACGTAACAATGTACCACTACCAAGAAAAGGATCTAACACCACATCGCCCTCATCAGATGACGCTAATATCATTCTTTCATATAATCCTTCCGGTTTCTGAGTCGGATGTTTCATTCTATTCTTATTGCAATAATGCATATGTGAAAATTCCCATACATTTCCAGGATTCGCTCCTCTCATATTATTAACAGATCTATAATACTTCTGAGGCACCCTAATCTCATCTAAATTAAATTTGAACCTTTTCTTATCTTTTGTAAACATAAGTATATCATCGTGTCTAGGAGAATAGCCTTTAGTTTTTCCTATTCCTTGAGTATAATACCAAGTAATCCAGGAATTAAAGTACATTTCCATTTCCTTTTCCAAAACATTATAAATATATGATATATATTTCATTCCCATAAACACATACATTGTACCATCGGGTTTTAATACTCTTACAGCCTCCTTTATCCATTCTCTAGAAAAATTTAAATACTCATCAAATTCAAATTTATCATAATTATTGCCATAGTGTTTATTCAAATTATAGGGTGGATCTGTTACAATCAAATCCACAGAATTAGACTCTATTTTTTTTAACTCTATGATAGCATCTCCACAAATTGCTTCCAAATTTATATCCATATAAATCATTCCTTTCTTCAACATATTATGATATAATACTTTGAAATAACCAAAAAGGAGGATACAAAATGAATCATCACTTCGAAACATCCCAACGATTACAAAAATTTCTCATTGATATTATAAAATCCGCATTATCTTCACCTATGACAAATTTAGTTAAAATTAACACAAATTTAGACTGTAATGTTCCCGAAAAAGATATCCATAAAATCGCAGGTCCTTTTATTGATGAGTGGACTTATGAAATATTCAATCGTGCTTCGAGTATATATACAAATATTAAATCTGTTGCAAGTAAAGAAAGTAGCAGTCTTGAAGACATTTACATATCACTTGAATTAGATGGAATAACATACGATATATTAATTGATGTTAAATCTGCTTCACTTGCAAAAGGAAATAATGCAGGAAAAGGATCTAACCTCACTTCATTCCGTAAAATACGTCCTTTTTACATAAATAATCCTGATGCATTCTTTTTTATTCTATCAATAGAACATCAAAGTATTATTAATAATAATAAATGCTACGGTTTTCACTTAGTAGATTGCAACATTTTTGATTTAAAATATGTTTCTAAAAATGAATTAAAATTCAATACTGCCATGGGGGACCAATTTCAAATCTCAAACAGTATGAAAGTCACTCAGACCGAACGTACTACAGATGAATTCATCGCATTAATCGATAACATGTTCCTCGATAAATATACTCAAGACAAACTTGATAAACTTATTGCCACCGAAGAAGCCAATCATTACACAGCACTTATTTCTGAGGACATAATTAACATCCTTTCCGAAAACGAACCTTTAGCAAAAACAAATATTCTATTCTACTTAGAAAAATTATATCCAAATATTTCTAGTACTCAGTTAAATAAATCAATAAAGCTGTTAAAAGATTCTAACCGTATCCAAACCATCAATCGCATAGACTACATAATTGTCAAATAAAAACTCCTGGGAGTCATATCTATGGCTCCCTCCTTACTTGCAAAATTCCATTTTATTCTTACCATTGATAAATATCTCCGTAACTTTTTCATACTGTTACAATCTAGTCTCACAGATATCTTCAAAAAGGCGATGTCCCAATACTATATCAACCACAAAAAAGGATTATGCAACGCACAACAAGTGTAACTCTGAAGTAGCCGAAAAATTCATCAGATGTTATCTTTGACAGACAGTCATTGCCACATTCAGAATTCGCAAGGATGATAAACAAGCAGACGCTGTCACTTTTCACTACAATCGTCATGAAAATGATAAATACATCCAGCAATCATTTAATCCGACATATCCCAGAAACCATTTTAGAACGATTAGGTATGAGATTAGTCATGCACGTCACCTCAAAATCATTAAAAATCTCTACCCAGCAATTTTAAGCATGAAACAACATGCTCTGCGTAACTTTAGCAAATGATACGTAGCTATAGCTATCCTTTCTTCGTTTGGATATAATCCATTCAAGCGTTCAAATCGCAAACAGGAACTGTATTTTCTGGAACTTTACTATAAACATTAGTGTATCTTCCTCGAATAAATGTATGAGAAAATAATGTCTAAAGCTCGTATATAATAGTCTTCTGCATAATCTTGAGGAGTTAAAAGGCATTTCTACGTTTTCATGCATAATAGCAGTATAAACATTTTACAGTGAAATAGCTATAATTTCTACATAGTTTTTAGGATACGTATAATTTTGGTAATCCGTTCCTAAAGTCTGTACAGAAATACAAATTTATCTTTAAATTTTATTCAGTTTATAGAGTACAATTTATCTCACAAAAGACCCTCAGCAAATTTCGTCCTCAACAATTATGATTATCTCTTTTTTATTGCTTCTTAGGTTTATTAGTCATTTCGGCAAATTGCATTAAATTTTGGAATAATTTTGGATTTTTAATCAACTCGGGTAACAACGTTTTCATCATAACAACATCCGTAGATTCTTCTTTTTGGGCATTATTTAAGCTTGTTTGCATTATTGCTTGTATCGTTTCTGTATCTTTTTTATTTATTTGCTCTTTTAATTCAGTAATAGAATCTTGAATTTGATACAGCATAGTAAGAATACTTTGAAAAAAAAGCTGCTTATTGTTTTCTTCATCTTGTCCCAATGCATTAGTTTTGTTCTCAAAAGAAAAGGTCCCTATTGTTTGTTCTAAACGTTTCTTAGTTTCTTCTACATTATCTAAATCGGTTAGATCATACTCGAATGTTCTTACTGTGTTTACATCAAATGGTATAGTTTTCGCCTTTCTTTTTTAAGTGAATAATCGGCTTGTCTGTACATTTTCTATATCCCATTTCAAAAAAAACATTAGGATTATGCCCCGAAATGTCAGCTATGACAAGCTCCGATGATAAAAGCTTATCAATAATAGTTTGTGTAATTGAATCCGAATCATTAATTTGATCTACTCGTACAGGTTCAAAGCCACAACTTCACAAACTGGACTAATAATATATTTGAATAATTTATCTGCATTACTCCTTATTTCACTATCTGTTTCTCCAATAGGAGATACTACAAAACAAGTTTTCATAAAATCTTTACCTCCCCAATTTTGTTTTATTTTATAAATCCCCCTATCCATTTTTTGAATGGATTGATTTCTAAGCAAAGTATTTAATGAGCCAGAGAACTGCCCCTCTGAATAATCAGAAATTCCTGCTTTCCGTAGAAAACTTTTAATTTCTTGAACAGTATGATAATTTCCATCAGCCAAAATTTCTATGATTTTTTCTTTGTATTCTTGCACTTTTCGTCATATTTTCACACTCCTTTCTATTATAGGATACCATATTTCCTATAACGTCAATGCTTTTTCACAAGAATATCTTGCGTTTTATTTTATTTCTTGTGCTTTTATTTTATTTTTGCATTTTATTCTTGTATTTTACATTTAAATTCGAATTAACCACTACAAAATAGTTTTATTTTTGAAGGTACAAGTATACGTTATAACCTAACAGATTTTCTCTTTTAAACGCCAAGTTATATTCAGTCATAAAAGAAACACCACCAACAGCTGATAAGAAAATCGTCGTCTTAATTTTCTCACCAACTGCCAGTGGTACTTCTATCATTCTATTTCGGCAATTCCGTCACTGTCTCCAGTTTAAATCCTTCCCACATATCTGCGGAAATATTCCACTCACGCAGATCTGTAACGATCTTATGGTAAAATGCCTGTCCGCCGCGGACAATATCGTAGGTGCGGGCGTCGCCTCTCGCTTCCAGGTGACGTCCAAAACTGCAGTTCGTCACATCCTCCGGACCGTAATCATCTACGTCTCCTCCTGGCCAGAAAATATAAAGTCTGGGAATATCATCAATCTGGCGCAGATCAATCCCTGCAAGCTTCAAGAATTTCTTTCCGGTAGACTCATGGGCAGTAAACACATGGGAATAACGCCATACCGTTCTTGTAAAATCAGATACGCGGAACTGGCCAAGCCAGTCTTCATCCATCATTCCATCTGAAGTCTCTCTGGAAACGATCACCACGACCGGGAATAAACGCTCGGAATCCTTCAGCGCTGTGATCAGATTTCCAAACATCTCCTCCCGCAGGATCCTTCTTCGGTTAGAGCACTCAATTCCATTAACAATTCCGATATTATCTACAATTGTCTTATAATAGCCCGGATAGCTGAAAAAGGTTACTCCCGGATCCTGGATAGTATGCTCTCTGGCCGGCTGTGCATATCCGTTGCAAACCTTCAGGATTACTTTCTCCTGACGGGATACCTCAAGCCCTGCCTCGGAATACCAGATCCGGCCGCCCACTTCCATATCCATATGTCTTACATGCATATTCAGGTGGCGGTTGCCCGGATCATAATTCACAGCCACATGATAAGCCAGAATATCCGCATGATAGGTGCTGGTCTTCTGTGGCATCTGTTTAAACAATCCGCCGTATTTTCCCACGATCCAGCCATATATACAGTCTGCTGCCTGCTGGAAAATCTCCGTAGCAGAAGCCAGCTGTTCCTCTCTCATCCTGCTCCCGTCCACCTCTGTACACATCTGGAATACATTGTGACGGATCAAAGGCTTCATCTCATAATGCCAGGACTCTCCCAGGCTCTCTTCACGCCCATCGTTATAAACATCACGCTCCTTAAAAATAGCGGTCAGACGACTGTCATGGAACTGACTGTCGTTTAACAGGGCAATGATCGTATTTACATTGATCGGTACCTTGCGGCTGCGGTGAAGCAGCTGGTCTACCAGTGTCTGCTTGCTGGTCTTATAAATACGCTTGGCCAGGTTCTCCACCTGCTGGTCACAATCCTCATCCAGAAGCTTCGCCACCTCAGGATAAAGCTGTCCCTCTCCCAGTTTCAGGCGGAAATGGCTCTTGATCATATCACTCCATCTGCCTGATTTATAAAGGGAATGTCCCAGATCCTCAAACAGGGTAACCATGGATTTATCACAAAGCTCTAAAGTTGCCAGAATACTGTTAAAGTATCTGGAAAAGCCCTTGTAATTCTTCCACAGTTCCTCTCCTTTATAGCGCATATCGTGCTCGATCTCATGCCAGCCCTCGAAAAACATGGTCTTAATCTGGATCTCGAAGGTATCATCAATATACATATCCCAAGTCTCTGTTGAAATCTCTGATCGCAAATATTCCGGAAGACGGCACACGCCGTTTAATTTCGTAGGTTTAAATTCCTCCTCACTTCTTTCCGAAGTGGACCAGCCAATCACGTCAAAGGTATTTTCCACAATATTCTGGCAGATTTCTACATCATCATCAAAATACAGGTTAATACGGACACCTACCAGGTCCTGCAGTTTCTTATTCTCCGCGCCATAATCTTTCAGAGCAAATTTATGAGCCATGGAAGAAGCTGTCTTGATTCTGGAAAAACATCTGTAATACAGACCGCATTGTTCCAGGCGATCGCTGATAATACGCTTCAAATCCTGCTCTACGATAGCCGGAACTTTTACCTTCGAAGCCAGTTCCTCCTTTGTATAAATTACTCTTTTCTGTTCACTCACTAATTTTACACCACCAATTTATTTATAACTGCCGGAACCCTCACGGATTACGATTCAAAAACTACACAGTTATTATATTTTATATTCCGTACGTTCTACTAAGCATACACTTTAGAGCCTGTTTGAAAAATCATTCCCGCAATCTGCACGCCCCACTTTGCGGTATATTTTGCCCGAATTCGGTTGCCGTAGCCCGCTACGCGCCTCATCCGGGCAAAAATCTCCCACAAATTGTGACGCACATCTTGCAGAAAGCCTTTTTCAAACACGCTCTAGTATACCAGAATTTCCCCAAATAAAAAAGGGATATTCCGAAATATAATGGAAAAATTTCGGTTAAATATATACAATCAAAAGCACTTCTTACAAGCCTCATATCCTTGGGCTTCAGCCTGTGAAACCGGCTCCTGATATGCCTTATCCGGATTCATATTTCCACAGTCAGGAATACTGTGATATTTACTTCCTGTAGCAGATATCCATACCATTTCCTCCTGACTGTCATCTGCTGCAGCAATCTGTTCTGACTTTTCTGATGCTGCAGCTGCATCAGTTCCGCTATTATCTTCAGCTGTAAATCCATTCTCCCCTTCACTTTGCCCAGCTGTTTCTCCATCACCTGAAGTATAATCATTGCAAGGATCTGCACTCCAGGTAATAGCACTTCCATCCGAAGAAGCTACAATGGTTCCCTGTTCATCAGAGCGATATACCTGAATTCCCATATCTGACAGTTTTTCCATGGTATCCGCATGCGGATGACCATACATATTTCCTGCGCCGCAGCTGATCACTGCAAATTCCGGAACTGCAGCCTGAAGAAAATCCCAGCTTGTGGATGTAGCAGATCCATGATGGCCCACACTTAACACGTCGCAGCTCAGATCAAGCCCGGAATTCACCATATCTGCCTCACAGTTAAAATCTGCATCCCCGGTAAAAACGAAACTGTTTTCTCCATTCGTCAGCTTAATTGCCACCGAATTAGCATTACTCTCTTTGCTGATTTCCTTTGGTGAAAGAATTGTAAATTCTCCCGAGCCAAATGTATACTCCGCCCCCACTGCCGGATGCTGTACTTCAAGCCCATGTGCTGCCACTGCATCCATAAAAGAGCCATAAAGGGAAGAATCATGGATATAATCTGCTCCAATCACATTGTCCACCTGAAATGCATTCAGACAGCCAATCAGTCCGCTCACATGATCCTCATCGTAATGGGATGAAATCAGATAATCAATTTCTGACACATTCTGCTCCTGCAAATAGGACACCACATAGCTGGACGCGCTTCTTGGACCACCATCATACAGCAGATTCTGTCCCTCTGACTGCACCAGAATGGATAATCCCTGTCCCACATCCAGGAAATGCACAGTCATGCTGCCGCCAGATGCCAGAACCTTTTCCCCACTTCCAGGGAATACGATTCCTGCCATAAGCAGAATAAGCGTTAAAAGATAGCTTGCAATTTGTTTTCTTAAGTGTTTCATTTTATTCCTTCTTTCGTTTTTTTCACCGTAGGCACCGCTGTCCTGCTGCCTCTTTACTATTATAATATATTCTCATCCCCACAAACATCCCTGAATTATGTTTTCACAATTGCATTTTTAGCATATAATACCTGGAAGAGCATTTTATGAGGTCGTCCATGTATTACAGAAAAGCCTTATGTGCACAGCAGGAAAATGTAGACCAGGGTACCTTACAGATAACGGTCCATTCAAAAACAGACAACCGCCCTGTGGAAAATGCACTGGTCCGTATTTCTTATACAGGTGATCCAAACAGTGTCATTGAAGAAGTCCGCACGGATTCTTCCGGCAACACCCCTGTCCTTCAATTAAAAACGCCTCCTCTGGAATACAGCCTGAATGCTTCCGAGGAGGCGCAGCCTTATGCAGAATATTCCATGCAGATCAAAGCCGAGGATTTTCACCAGGAGGAAATCGCAGGCACAGAAGTCTTGCCTGCGGTTCTGGCCAAACAGCCTGTCCTTCTGAATCCCAGGCAAGACACTGTTTCGGAAAACAGAATTGTCATTCCTCCCCATACACTTTTCTATGAATATCCACCAAAAATACAGGAATCTGAAATTAAACCAGTACACGAAACTGGCGAAATTGTTCTAAGCAAGGTCGTAATTCCGGAATACATTGTAGTGCACGATGGGCCTGTAGGTGATAACTCCGCCTCTAATTATTATGTCCGCTACCGCGACTATATCAAAAATGTAGCAAGCAGCGAAATCTATGCCACCTGGCCTGACGACACTATCCGCGCCAACATCCTGGCAATTATGTCCTTTACCCTAAACCGGGTATACACGGAGTGGTACCGCAATAAAGGGAAAGACTACACCATCACCTCCTCCACCGCCTACGACCACAAATGGATCCGCGGACGAAACATCTTTGACTCTATCGACCGCATTGTAGACGAACTTTTCGAGAATTATCTATCCCGTCCTAACGTCCGTCAGCCAATTCTTACCCAGTACTGCGACGGAGAGCGGGTGCAGTGCCGGGACAGAGGATGGATGACACAGTGGGGAAGCAAGCGGCTTGGAGACCAGGGATATTCTGCTATTGAAATCCTACGGTATTTCTACGGAAACGATATGTATATCAATGTGGCAGAAGAAGTCTCCGGGATTCCTTCCTCCTGGCCAGGATATGACCTGGATATTGGTGCTTCCGGCAGCAAAGTACTCCAGCTTCAGGAACAGCTAAATGCTATCAGCCAGGCCTACCCTGCTCTTCCAAAAGTAAATCCGGACGGAATCTATGGTGCCCAGACTCAGGCCTCTGTCCGCAAATTCCAGAATATTTTCGGTCTTCCGGAAACCGGAATCGTAGATTATACCACCTGGTACAAAATTCAGGAAATTTACGTAGGCGTCACCCGGATTGCAGAATTACAATAAACATAATATGCGGGATTTTCTCTCCCGCCATAAAATTCTAATCTAAACCTTATAATCTAAACGGACATGCCGTTTGTCAGCAACATCACCATATAGGAACCGGCTAACCATCAGCCTTCTGCCAATTCCCGCATCAATTCATGCACTGAAGTAATTTTGTCAATCCTTCCAACATTTGCCCCACAGAACATCAATCCATTCTCTACATCTCCCTCCACCGCATCGATCAATGCCTTGGTAATGCAGTACGGAACCTGTCCTGGATTACATTTTTCCAGACAGTTATAGCACTTCTTTACTGGAATCCGTCCATTCTCTACCAGTTTCATAAAAGGATTGCAAAGCGCCCTTCCAGGCATTCCTACAGGCTCTGGATAATCTGCACATCCTCTTTCCTTGCATTTACATACGCCTGTTTATACCTTTCATCGGCATCGCATTCCTTTGTCGCCACAAACCGGCTTGCGATCTGCACACCATCTGCCCCAAGTGCCATAGCATGATCAATATCTTTCCGGTCAAAAATTCCGCCAGCAACTACCACTGGAATTTCCCGGCCAAACTTTTCCTCATATTCCTTTTTACATGCAATAATATCCCGGATTTCCTGGTCAAAATCCATCTCATCCCTGTGAGCCAGCTGATCCCTGGAAAATCCCAGGTGTCCTCCTGCCTCCGGTCCTTCCACTACGATCAGATCTGCAGTCCGGTTATATCGATGTGCCCACATTTTCAGAATCAGATTTGCTGCCCTTTTTGAAGAAACAATAGGCGCAATCTTTGTTCTGCAAACTCCGGTACCAGCTCTGGCAGATTCATGGGAAGTCCTGCGCCACTGATGATCACATCTGCACCACATTCCACAGCTTCCTTTACATGCTCTTTATAATGTTTCAGCGCTACCATAATATTAACACCGACCAGCCCTTTTCCCTTGGCAATCTCCCTTGCCTTCCATATGTGCTTTCTTATTGCCTTCAGATTGCACCCCGCCTGGTCTTTCTCAAAGCCAGCCTCATCATATCCAATCTGAGCTGTGGAAATAACTCCCACTCCTCCTTCTGCTGCCACTGCGCCAGCCAGGGAGCTACGGCTCACTCCCACGCCCATTCCCCCTTGAATAATAGGAAGTTCTGCCACCTTATCTCCAATTTTCAAACATCTCAAACTGCTTTTGTATTCTCTATCCAAAACAATATCCTCCATGCTTTAATTTAGTTTGATTTTAAAACTATTTTAGTATAAAGCATTATTGTTTTTATGTCAAGTTTTACTTTTATTCGACACTTTATTATGTAGTTTTTATTACTACATATTCGGAAGTTTTCCCTATAAAAAGGAATCCCCTTGCAAGATTTGCCGCCTGCAGCAGACCATCCCCCTCATCTGCATTTCCGTTATTTCCTCTCACTGCCTGGAAAAGCTTTTTTGGGTAATAGGAATTTGCTGCAGAATCGTCTGCTGCATCAAAAAAGGCCATGCATATCCGTTTGATACACATAGCCTTCGCTTTCATTTTCTTTACAGCTTTTTCATTTCAAAAAGATTAAAAAATCTTCAAAATATCATTATACATAACTACAACCATCAAAAGCATCAGCACCATCAAACCTGCAAAATGAACCATGCCCTCAATCTGTCTGTTCACCGGTTTTCTTCCGGATAGCCTCGATAATCAGAAATACAAGCCGGCCGCCATCCAGTGCAGGAAGCGGAAGAAGGTTCATAACACCAAGGTTTGCAGATAAAAGTGCTGCCATATACAGCATATTTACCCAGATAGTCAGCATGCCCTCACTCTTACTTGCCTCATAGGTGCTGCCAATTGCATCAACTACGCCAACCGGACCGCTTAAATCCTTTACGCCCAGCCCGCCGGTAAGAAGCTCTTTCAGGCTGAGTAAGGTAGAGCGGATCATATATTTTACTTCCAGTGTTCCATACTTCAGCACTTCAAATCCATGTGTCTTCGTGTACGCCAGATTATAAGAAAAATCAAGCACTGCTGTGCGCGACTCCGATGGAGTTACCTCAGCGTTGTATTCCAGGCCATCACGCTCATAAGTAATGGTCACAGGCTCACTTGTGAGAGGATGCTCTGCAAGATATGCAGTATAATCGTCCGAACTCTCCAGTCTGGTGCCATTAATGGAAGTGATCACGTCCCCAGGCTCCACACCAGTTTCAGATAAGCCCATTCCCGGAATCAGGGATGCCACCTCAAGAGAATCGGTACTCTTTCTGTTAAAGCCAAGAAGGTATCTCACCTGTACGTCTGGTTTGAAGGCCAGCTCCACATCTTTGCCATCCCTCTCCACAGTCATATGAATGGTCTCATCCTCCTGTGGATTATTCAGATACATATACAGATAAAGATCTCTTGCCAGATCAATATGATACCCCTGATATTCTTTGATAATATCCCCTTCCTGAAGACCAGCTTCAGCCACAGTAGAACCACTCTCCACCTGCGTAACCTCTGCCGGGTCATAGCCCACCAGCGTAACAATGAGCACTGCAAACACAAAGGCCAGGATAAAGTTAAATACCGGTCCTGCTGCAACTGTAGCGATTCTTCCCCACACTGGTGCACCATTGAAAGTCCCCTTGGACTCATCCTCCATATCTTCTCCCAGCATGGCACAGGAACCGCCAAGAGGCAAAAGCTTCAGAGAATACCTGGTTCCATTCTTCTCTGTGCTAAGCAGCCTTGGTCCCATTCCAAGGGAAAACTCCGTTACTACGATCTTATTTTTCTTTGCAAGAAGGAAATGCCCCAGCTCATGAAAAAGAATGATCGCACTGAAAATCAATAATGCCAGAATAATCTTCAACCTACCACCTGCTTTCAATCCATTTATAAGTCTCGTCTTCTACTGCCAGTATCTCCTCCAGCTCCGGATTCCGGATCACTGTATGTCTTTCCATAGACTGTGCAATAATGTCGTAAATATCCAGAAAGCCGATTTTTTCCTGTAAAAACTTCTTCACAGCCAGCTCATTTGCTGCGTTAAACACAGTAGCATACTGCCTCCTTTTCTTGCAGCATCCATAGCCATTGGAAGCCCCAGGAATGTGTCCATATCCGGATCTTCAAAAGTAATCTCTTTCAATTTATGGAAATCCAGTCTCTCTCCATCCAGATATCTGCGTTCCGGATAATAGAGTGCGTACTGGATTGGAAGCCGCATATCCGGAGTTCCAAGCTGCGCCATAACCGCACCATCTTTAAACTCTACCATCGAATGGATAATGCTCTTTGGCTGGACAACAACCTGAATATGATCCAAATCCACATCAAACAGCCATCTGGCTTCCATAACCTCCAGACCTTTATTGACCAGGGTTGCAGAATCTACTGTGATCTTCTGTCCCATTACCCAGTTCGGGTGCTTCAGGGTATCTGCAAGCGTCACATGTTCCAGTTCTTCTCTTTTTCTTCCACGGAAGGGACCACCGGAAGCTGTGATCAGAAGCTTCTCAACCTGCGCCCGCTTTTCCCCATGAAGAGCCTGGAAAATAGCACTGTGCTCACTGTCTACCGGAAGGATCTGAACTCCATGCTCTTTTGCCATCGGAATGATCAGATGACCTGCTGTTACCAATGTTTCTTTGTTTGCAAGGGCAATGTCCTTGCCCGCCTTGATTCCCTCCATTGTAGGACGGATTCCAATCATTCCCACAACAGCGGTAACCAGAATGTCTGTCTGGGGCATACGCGCAAGCTCCAGAAGTCCCTCCATACCAGACACAATTTTTACATCCATATCCGCAAGACGGACTGCCAGGTCCTTTGCCGCATTTTCATCCCACACTGCAATCAGCTGAGGATGAAACTCTCTTGCCTGTTCTTCCAGCATTTTCACATTTCTTCCTGCACTGATTCCCAGCACCTCTATATCGCCGTTAGCTCTCACTACATCCAGGGTCTGTGTACCGATGGAACCAGTTGAGCCTAAAATTGCAATTTTCTTCATTTGAAATTCCTCTCAGTCCATTTCAGGGACAAATCACATCTTATCATTTCCACACTTCTTATTCCTTTATGCCTCCCGCTGCCAATCCGGAATCAGATTCCCAGCACAAGCTTCGCCAGGAAATAAATAGCCGGAGCTGTAAAGATCACACTGTCAAATCTGTCCAGGATTCCACCGTGTCCCGGGATCAGTTTGCCATAGTCCTTGATTCCCTGATTTCTCTTAATAGCAGAAGCAGCCAGGTCTCCAACCATGGAGATCAGTGCTCCGACTGCACAAATCAGCGCATACTCTGCAATCTTTCCGCCAGTTGCTGCTGCATAAATTGCGCCCAGAAGCGCAGCGCCTGCCACGCCGCCTACTCCACCTTCTACTGATTTCTTCGGGCTGAGGATTGGTGCCATTTTGTGCCTGCCGATCAGCATTCCCACACAATATGCGCAGGTATCGCATCCCCAGGAGCATAAAAAGATCAGCCATACCAGAAATTTTCCATCTGGAAGGTTCCGGGTAAGATAAATAAAGGAGAGCATCACAGCCACGTATACCACCCCAAAGAACGCCGGCATTACCTGATCTGCCTTGAACTTGGGATAAGTAAATACGTAAACGAACATAAACATCATGAACGAAATGATCACGCCCATCATTCCATATTTTTCAAAATCCAGCGACATCAGCACATAGTAGATCACAGCTCCAAGATAGCCTGCAATTTCCAGGGCATTAAAATGGTCTTCCCGGACCTTCATAACCTTATAAAGCTCCTGCATTCCGATCAGAGAGATCCCAAGCAGTGTAAAAAACAGCACATAACCTCCACTGATAATAGTCAGAAGCGCAACTGCGACCAGCACAATACCGCTTAAAAGACGTGTTTTAAACATCTTACTCCTCCTTCACACCGCCATATCTTCTGTCTCTTTGATTATATTTCTCAATAGCCTGTACTAATTCTGCTTTATGGAAATCCGGCCATGCCACGTCTGTAAAATAAAATTCCGTATAAGCCAGCTGCCACATAAGGAAATTGGAAAGTCTCTGTTCTCCGCTGGTGCGTATCAGAAGATCCGGATCAGGAACTTCTGCAGTATCCAGGTAGCTTCCAATCGTATCCTCTGTGATCTGATCCGGAGAAACTTTTCCATCCGCCACATCCTGTGCCATCTTTCGCATTCCTCTTGTAATCTCATCGCGGCTTCCATAATTCATGGCGATCTGGAAGTACAGCTCATCATAATCCTTAGAAAACTCCTCCAGCTTACGGATGCTCTCCTGAATATCCGGTGCAAAAGCAGAGATATCGCCGATAATTTTGATTTTCATCTTATTATCCCGGGATATCTTGATACATTTCTTCAGATAACTGCGAAACAGCTTCATAAGCCCGTCCACTTCTTCTCTGGAGCGTTTCCAGTTCTCCGTAGAAAAAGCATATACTGTCAGATATTTCACGCCCAGATCTTTAATATCATAGCAGACCTGCTCCAGATTGGCGCAGCCCTTAACATGTCCATAGCCGCGAGGCAGTCCCTTTGCCTTTGCCCAGCGGCCATTGCCGTCCAGAATAATGGCGATATGATTGGGTACGTTCATATTTTTCTCCTTGTGTTTTGTTTTTCTTATTTCGTTATAAGCATTCAGATTATTCGTACAATTTCATACAAAAGGGCAGAAAAGAGCTCTTTTTAAAGAGCTCTTTTTGCTGTTTCTTTATAAAAGGATCCTGTTTTGCAGATTTTTAGTCCAAACAGCTCTGCACTTCAGGTAATATGCCCTTATACAGTCATAATCTCCTTACCTTTTGCTTCTACTGCAGCATCTACATCCTTGATGTATTTGTCTGTAAGCTTCTGAACTTTGTCCTCTAACTCTTTGATCTCGTCCTCAGATACATCCTCTTCTTTTTTCAGCTTCTTGTATGCATCGTTGGCATCACGGCGGATGTTGCGGACAGCAACCTTAGCTGCCTCACCTTTTTTCTTAACATCTTTAACCAGATCTTTACGGCGTTCCTCGGTAAGCTCCGGGAAAACAAGACGGATTACTTTTCCATCGTTATTCGGGTTCAGACCAAGATCAGAAGTAAGGATTGCTTTCTCAATTCCCTTGATCAGGCTGGATTCCCATGGCTGGATCTGGATCATACGTGCTTCCGGAACTGTGATATTTGCCACCTGCTGAATCGGTGTAGGGCTTCCGTAGTAATCTACTGTCAGCTTGTCAAGGATATGCGGATTGGCACGTCCTGCACGGATAGTAGTCAGCTCTGCTTCTAAGCTGCCCAATGTCTTTTTCATTTTCTCTTCATACTTCTGAATTCTTTCATCCATAAAATTAATCTCCCTCTTTATGATTTTCTGCCGGTAAGCAGTATTATCCTATTTTCTGCGCAACGCGCTTATACAGTAACCTTTGTTCCGGAAATTTTCCGTGAACGGTGTTGATAATGCTGTTCTCCTCATCAAGAGCAAATACCAGCATCGGCATTTTCTGCTCCAGACACATAATAGAAGCTGTAAGATCCATAGCTGCAAGCTTCTTGTCAACAACCTCCTGAATAGAGATTTCATCGTACTTCACAGCGTCAGGATTTACCTTCGGATCGCTGTCATAAATACCATCAACTGCCTTAGCCAGAAGAATCGCATCGGCCTCAATCTCAACTGCACGAAGAACCGTAGCTGTGTCAGTAGAGAAATACGGATGTCCTGTACCGCCTGCAAAGAATACCAGCTTGCCCTGTGCAAAGCTCTCTTCTACACTGTCTTTGGAATACAGTTTTGTAAATGCACCACATGCAAATGGTGTATAAATCTCAGTCTTCATACCTGTATATCTGCAAAGGTCAGATACATAAATACAGTTCATAATAGTAGCAAGCATACCGATCTGGTCTGCCTTGTTGCGGTCTATCGTCTCACTGGTACGTCCTCTCCAGAAGTTTCCACCGCCGATCACAATGCCGATCTGTACTCCCTCATCAGAAATTGCCTTGATCTGCTTCGCTACTGCAAGAACAGTTGCCTCGTCAAATCCTGTTTTCTTCGGTCCGGCAAGAGCCTCGCCGCTTAATTTTAATAAAACTCTTTTCATTTCCATGCTTTTATCCTGCCTTATTTTTTATTCTTTTATTTTACCATACTCCGGCAACAACCTCATTTCCGCTGTCATCAACAGTGGTAGAAACTGTGAAAGAGTCATAATAATGATATCCTGTCTCTCCGGTCTCCGGCTCGTTCTCATAATCACTTCCGTTAGCCTCTCCCAGTGCTGCAACAAGACTGGAAAGCGGCTGTCCGATATACTGTTTCGCCTTATCTGCACTGGAATCATCCGGTGCTGTATTACTGCCGCCACTATTATCCGGAGTACTTGTAGGCTGCGGTGCAGATGTAGGTGCAGCAGTAGGACCTGACTGCTGCGGCGCAGATGTAGGCGTTGGTGCTGTATCCGTTTCCTGAGAATCATCCTCAGAACTGTCTTCGCTGTCATCAAGACCAAGACGCGCCATCACTTCACTCAGGTAGAAGTTTCTGTCTTACTCGTTCCTGTCAGATAAGTAGCATAAGGAATTCCATCCTCAGCAGTTCCATCCATATGAAGAGTGATCTTTGAAATTGTCTTCAGCGGAAGCTTACGGAAATAGCAGTCTGTATAATCCTCGTCCTCATACGTGATCCGGATGTCATAGCTTGTCACCGCATTTCCATCTGCATCCTTCTCGTCCGGCTCATAATAGTAAAGAGCCTTGTCGCCATCATTCAAAGTAAACAATCCATTGATCAGCTCTGTGCCCCAGTCATCATCGTCATCCGTAGTCGGACGAATGTAAAGTCCCTTCACAGCAGCTCCGGTACCGTTCACAAGAATCAGCTTGGAAGCTGTGGAAGTCTTATCACCAATCACATTCTTGATATCTGCATCATCAGATTTCTGCATATCTACCAGGGAACTGTCATCACTTGAAGCTGTATCTGTATTCTCAGCAGGAGCCACGGTTACCTGGCCATCCTTGCCTGTATCTTCAGTCTGTTTCTTGCCACATCCAGCTGCTGCCAAAGCAGTGACCAAAAGTGCTGCAAGAATCACATAACGTTTTTTCATAATCTATATTCCTCCCACAAAATAGAATTAAACTCCTCTAATATCCACTTTTTGTTCTCCATTATTATTACAGAGTATGACAGACTTGTCAACCGAACGCGGGATGATTTCATACAATTTTTAAACTTTTCGTTACTGTTCACTCCGTTCACAGTAACACGCTTCGCGATGCACAGAAATCATGCTTTGCATGATTTCGCGCCGCAACTCTCGGGTTTCTTTTCCCCATTCTCTCTGGTGCCTTCACCGGGAAGGAAGATCCTGCGTACTTCTTCTGTGAACAAAAAGAGCCAGGGACAGTTTTCTCTATCTCTGACTCAAATAGTTTTTGACAACATGTCTCAATGTTTAAAACCCGGCGTCTCTTCGCTCTTTACGCATATCCCTGCGGAGCAGAGCTGCCTCATGGCGACCTTTCTCTGCTTCTGTGTGGATAATAAGGCCGGGGATTCGGGTAGGACGCTCATTCTTATCCACAGCTACCATCACAGAAAAAGCACGGTTTACCAGGTAACGCATTCCATCACCGCGCTCCACATAGGAATCAATTTCCACTTCCATGGAGGTATTTCCCACATAGGTCACATAGCCGATCATCACAAGGATCTCGCCCTCGTAAACGGGCTCCTTAAACTGCAGATTATCTACAGCTGCAGTTGTAACACGGTAAGTCCCGCAATGACGCATAGCAACCACGCCAGACACCTCATCCACCCACTGCATCAGCATTCCTCCAAACAATCTGCCGCCGGCATTTAAGTGCTGGTGCATGATCAGATGAACCTGCTCCGTTCTGGAATCCTCTACGGTTTTCATCAGGCGGTTTTCTTTTGTTGTTTCCTTTGTTTCCTTTGCTTCCTGTGTTTTCTCTTTTATTTTCTCTTCCATAGCCAACCTCTTTTTACTGTTTTCATGCTGCCTGTGCAGCGAATATTAAATAAATACCATATTGACCTGTCTGACTTTTTTATATGTTGCATCTTCACAGCTGATTCCCTATAAATGTTCAACAGAAATTTACGAAAGCCGGGAATTTTTCATCATAAAAATTCCCAGCTCCCATTGTTTTTAATATAAATTCTTCACCTTGAAATCACGCTCTGCTTCTCGTCTCTGATCTTTCTTAGCGATATCCTGACGTTTGTCATACAGTTTCTTACCTCTTGCCATACCAATTTCCACCTTCACAAGGCTGTCCTTGAAATAGACCTTGATTGGCACAAGGGTAAGACCTTTTTCCTTCAGTTTGGCTTCCATCTTGTTGATCTCACTGCGGTGAAGGAGAAGTTTACGGATACGAAGGGGATCTTTATTGAAAATATTGCCTTTTTCGTATGGGCTGATGTTCATTCCATAGATATAAACCTCCCCATTCTGAATCCGCACAAAAGATTCCTTGACGCTGCATTTTCCCATACGCAGGGATTTTACTTCTGTTCCTGCCAGGGCAATTCCTGCCTCATACGTGTCTTCTATAAAATAATCGTGAAATGCCTTTTTATTATTTGCAATCAGTTTGATTCCTGGTTTCTTTGCCATAAGTTCCTCCCTATATGGATTTCCGCCTGCAGGCGGGCGCTCAAAACAAAGGGTTGCTGTTCTAGAGCGTAGTTTCTATGCATCGCAAAGCGTGTTTTGATCGCAGAATGAACAGTAACTTCTAATTACCACTCTTGATCCTCTGCCAGAACAAAATCCACAGTCTTCAGCATGGTATCTGCGTCCGCAACTCTCACACGCACCTTCTGTCCCAGTGCAAACACCTTGTGTGTCACATCGCCGATCAACTCGTAAGCATCCTGATCAAAGGTGTAGTAATCATCCTCAGTGTATTTACATGAACCAGTCCCTCTACCGTATTTGGAAGTTCCACATAGAAGCCCCAGCCAGTAACACCGGAAATGATTCCTTCAAATTCTTCCCCAATATGGTAAGACATATATTCTGCTTTTTTCAGCTTGTCAGATTCTCTCTCTGCTTCGTCCGCCCGGCGCTCACACACACTGGACTGGCGTGCCACATCTTCCAGAATCTCTTTATAATGCTCTGTTTTTCCCTCTCTTTCCAGACGTCCCCGAAGCTTATCCTTAATAATCCTGTGAATCTGAAGATCCGGATAACGACGGATTGGAGAAGTAAAATGGCAGTAATATTTCGCTGCAAGTCCAAAATGGCCGCTGCATTCTGTAGTATACTTCGCCTGTTTCATGGTTCGAAGAGTAAGGCGGCTGATCTGTGGCTCATTTGGAAGTCCCTCAATGCTCTCCAGAATAGTCTGGATCTCCTTCGGGGTAATCTCCTGTCCATGCTTCTGCACCGGCACTCCCTGATTATGAAGAAGTGTGAGAAGGCTCTCCACTTTCTCGGGATCCGGTGTCTCATGGGTACGATAAACAAACGGCATATCATCCCTGCAGCACTCCTCTGCCACAGTCTCATTTGCCATAAGCATGAAATCCTCTATGATCCTTGTTGCCACATTTGCCTCATATGGCTTAATGTCAATGGCTCTTCCTGCTGCATTTAAGATAATCTTGCTCTCCGGAAAATCAAAATCAATGGAGCCTCTGTGATGGCGGTTTCCACGAAGGATTTCAGAAAGCTCTTTCATCAGAAAAACATGGGAACAAGTTTTTCATAGCGTTTCTTTGCCTCTTCGTCAGTATCCTCCAGAATGTTTTTCACATCTGTATAATTCATTCTCTCATCTACACAGATCACAGTCTCTGCAATCTTATGGGAAATCATATTTCCTTTTTTATCAATATCCATAAGACAGCTTAAAGTAAGACGGTCCTGCCCCTGGTTCAGGGAACAGATTCCGTTGGAAAGCCGTACCGGAAGCATGGGAATTACGCGGTCTGCCAGATATACACTGGTTCCCCGCTTCAATGCCTCACGGTCAAGGGCGCTTCCTCCCTGTACATAATTGCTTACATCTGCAATGTGAACGCCAAGATGATAGATGCCATTCTCCTTTGTCAGAGTAACTGCATCATCCAGATCCTTGGCGTCTTCTCCGTCGATTGTGACGGTCTGAAGATGACGAAGATCCAGTCGGCCATCCCTGTCAGCATCCAGAACATGATCCGGCACACGGTCAGCCTGACGGATTACTTTATCCGGAAATTCGCTTGGAATGCCAAAGCTTTTTACAATGGCAAGGATATCTGTTCCAGGTGCGCGGCAGCTTCCCAGATTCTCTACGATCTTACCTTCCGGATTGCGGTTCTTGCTTCCGTAGCTGGTGATTTCCACCACTACCTTATCCCCGTCCTTGATTCCCTGGGAATCTTTTCTCGGAATAAATACATCCCTGGAAAATTTAGGATTGTCACTTACCACAAAACCAAAGTCACGGCTGTTCTCGTAAGTTCCCACAATCTGGGTCATACCTCTTTCCAGAACTTTTACTACAATTCCCTCGCGGCGTTTTCCTTCCTGCGGCTCTTTTGTGATTATAACACGAACCTTATCCTGGTGCATAGCCGTTCCGGTACAATCTTCCGGAATAAATACGTCGTTGTCTTCCCCCTCGATTTCCACGAAGCCAAAGCCCTTGGGATGACCGATGAAGGTGCCTTCCACAGATGGACTGTCCGGATATTCATTGTACTTATCTTTTCCCCTGCCGTAACGATCGTCGGGCTTGCGGTGATCATACTTTCCAGCCTGCTTATCATTATATTTCTTATCGGAATGTTTCTCATCTTTCTTCCCGGTACGTCTCTCGGAGCTTTCTTCTGCATATTTCCCGGAACGTTTACCCGAAAACTTCTCGTCACGTTCTTCTCTTTTTCCACGCTGCTTCTCTTTCCCGCGCTTTCTTCCAGTTACTTTGGAATAACGTCCCTTGGAATCCAGGTCAGCCTTTCCCTCTGCTACCAGATCATCCAGAACACGGTACAGATCTTTCTTCTCGTCCTTTGAAAGGCGCAGAAGACCTGCAATTTCCCGGAAGCGCATAGCTGGTACACTGGATCACCAAGAAGCTCCATCATAAATTTTTTTCGTTTGTCAAATTCTCTGTCTTTACTCAATTTTTCTCCTTCTTAATGCCTGTGTAAAAAAATTAATCCCTTATGACATAAAAAACACCCTTGCGATCAGATCAACAAGAGTGTTTCCCAGTTTATTCTTAGAAATTCAGGTTCAGTACAACTGCCAGTACAAAGAACAAAACTCCCATAACTGTAGTTGCCTTAACAAGACCGCCCTCCATGGAACGTCCTTTGTTCTTACCCCAGTATGTGTCTGCAGCTCCGGCGATCGCACCAAGCCCCTGTGACTTACCTTCCTGCATAAGGACTACTACGGTAAGGGCAATACAATCTATAACAAAAAGAATTGTTAAAATCGTTCTTAAAATCTGCACGTGGTTACACCTCCTAATCAACTAGGAGATATTGTACCATAGCCAGCATTTGATTTCAACTCTTTTTTATCTTGAATTTGGACAAATTACGCTATCGTTTTTTTTATGGTCAGGCAAACGGATTCTCATACATCGACAGTCTGCCAAGCTGCTCATGGATTCTCAGAAGCTGATTATACTTGGCATTTCTATCTGAACGACATGGTGCACCAGTCTTGATCTGCCCCGCACCAGTTGCCACTGCAAGATCTGCAATAAAGGAATCCTCTGTTTCACCGGAACGGTGGGAAATAACAGAGCGATAACCCGCCCGTGCAGCCAGTTTTACTGCCTCCAGAGACTCTGTCAGGGTTCCGATCTGATTTACCTTGATCAGGATTGCATTTGCTGTTCCAAGCTTTATTCCACAGGCCAGCCGTTTGATATTTGTCACAAAAAGGTCATCCCCAACCAGCTGTACACGGCTTCCAAGCCGCTCCGTCATAGCTTTCCAGCCCTCCCAGTCATCCTCCTGCAGTCCGTCCTCTATAGAAACAACCGGAAATTCATCCAACAGATTTTCGTAATAACGGATCATTTCATTGGAATCCCGGATCACTTCTTTTCCAGTCATCTTACTCTCCCCAGGAAAATAGTAACCGTCTTTTTCTCCGTCATATAATTCACTGGCTGCCGCATCAATGGCAATGCCAATATCTTTTCCCGCTCATATCCGGCGTTCTTCACAGCCTCAAGGATCAATTCCAGAATCTCCCTGGAATCCTTCAGATCCGGTGCAAAACCACCCTCATCGCCCACTGCTGTAGACAGATTTTTCTTTTTTAAAAGGATCTTCAGTGACTGATAAATCTCCACACACATGCGGATTCCCTCTGAAAAACAGGAAGCCCCAACTGGCATGATCATAAACTCCTGAAGATCCACTGTATTGTCCGCATGCCGCCCCCCATTCAAAATATTCATCATAGGAACCGGCATTCTGTTTGCATGACAGCCGCCAATATACTGATAAAGCGGGATTCGAAGCGCCATGGCAGCTGCCCTTGCCACTGCCATTGATACGCCCAGTGTAGCATTTGCACCCAGATTGCTTTTATTATCTGTGCCATCGGTCTGAATCAGAAGTGAATCAATATAGGTCTGATCCAGTGCATTTTCTCCCAGAATTGCCTCCGTGATTTTCGTGTTTACATTATCCACTGCTTTTTGTACACTAAGACCTTTATAATTTCCTTTGTCGCCGTCTCTTAGCTCCAGTGCTTCGAATTTTCCTGTGGACGCGCCAGATGGAACCGCTGCACGGCCTGTATATCCATTGATTCCAATAACGCCTTCTCCAACTGTCACTTCTACCTCCACAGTAGGATTGCCTCTGGAATCCAGAATTTGTCTTGCGTGAATCTTCCGAATAGGCAAATACCGTAACATTTCCTTACCTCCTAAAGATTGATAACGGTAGTTTTTCCAACTATTCAGAGTTCTATGCAGGATTTCAGATTCTGTTTCTGCCTGAAGTGCTTAATGAACCTCAGAAATAGAATTAAATCCCTTATTTCTCAGACATGCCTCCACCTCACTGATATCCGGTACGTGGAGAACCATGATCGGAAGTCCGGTAGCACGGTTGAAAGACAGATACAGATAATCAATATTGATGTTGCTCTCCTGGAGACTGAGAAGCAGTTTGTTCAGATTACCAACCTCATCCTTTACCTCGATTCCAAGAACATCACTAAGCTTACAGATAAAACCAGCCTTTGTCAGCGCTTCTAACGCCTGCTCAGGTTTGGAAACAACCATACGTATAATTCCATATTCAGCACTGTCATTGGTAACAGAACCAAGGATATTAATATCCTCCTCCAGGAGGATTCCAGTCACCTTCTTCATTTTCCCTTTGATATTTTCCGCAAAAATTGATAATTGTTTCAGCATTTTCTTATTCCTTTCCATATTTTAATAACAATATTAACATTTTAATCGTAAAAGAAACTCAGATGCCGCCCGGGCAGATAATTTTCTTTCACAAAAACGGATACTTCGCCTGTCGGCGACATCACTATCTATTCACTATATATAAAAATCAGCTCTTTATTTCTCAACAGGAACCTCAATCAGTTCCTTAGGAGAATGTGCCAGATTGCGGCAGCCATCCTCCGTTACCACTACCATATCCTCAATACGAACCCCTCCGAAACCAGATACATAAATACCCGGCTCAACAGTCTCGATCATATTGGCTTTCAGAATGGTATCGTCAGAGGGAGACAGGCGCGGACTTCATGGATGAAAAGACCTACACTGTGACCAAGTCCGTGACCAAAACAGTCACCGTAACCAGCCTCTGTAATAATATCTCTCGCAACCTTATCCACACTCGCTCCGCTTACACCAGCCTTTACTGCTGCAAGACCGGCCAGCTGTGCTTTTAATACAACATTGTAAATTTCTTTCTGTTTATCGCTTGCCTTTCCGAGGACAAAGGTACGTGTCATATCGGAGCAGTATCCCTTGTATTTACAGCCAAAATCACAGGTAACAAAATCCCCTTCCTCCAGCTTCTTATATCCTGGGATTGCATGAGGCATGGAAGAATTCAGACCGGAAGCGATGATCGTGTTAAAGCTTAAATCCTCTGCTCCCTCTTTTTTCATCAGATATTCCAGTTCTGCCGCAGCTTCCAGCTCTGTCATTCCTGGTTTCACGATTTTCAAAAATTCTGCAAATGCTTTGTCCCCGATTTCTTCAGCTCTTGCCAGGTACTCCAGTTCTTCCTCAGTCTTAATCTGGCGAAGATCATCGATTCTGCTGCCAAGAGGTGTCCATGTCTGAACCGGCAGTTCCTTTCTGAGCTTATCAAAATCACAGCAAAGCATGGACTGATCCTCATATCCCATATGGAAATCGCCACTTACATTCTCCTTCTCCATGCACTCCTTCAGGATCGTCTGACGGTTATGCCACGGCACTCTTCGATTACTGTGAAATCGCTCTCCTTGCCGGCCTGCTCCGTATAACGGGAATCTGTGATCAGCACCTTCTGGGCTGCTGAAATATATAAAGCGCCCTCGCCGCCGCGAAAACCGCTTACATGTCGCATGTTATACGGATCTGTGATCACAAGGGCATTCAGTTTCAATTCATCAAGAATTGCATTTAACATCTTTGCTTCCTCCTCATCTTCTGTCATACAGCTTCCCAGCACTTTATCACGTTGAAAAGCCATATTCTTTATAGTTTCATCATACCACATTATACGCGGAAATATTGTCTGAATTTTTAATTCTTTTCACACATATAAACTTTTTATTTTATATAAAATAATATTTTTTCAAATTATTTGTTGACAAACGAGAAGTAATCTGTTATAGTAAGCTCATAAAACAAAAGGAACTTAAAAATAAAAACAAAAAGGAGTGAGACCACCGAAAACATAAGTTCATTACTTATAATCTAAGAAAGAGAGGTACGGACCACCAGAAGCATAACGAAACATCTTAATTTTTAACACTTTAAGAAAAGCGAGGTACAGTCCACCAAGAACGTAAGCCTTAATTCCAATTGTTTTAAACGCATAATATATTCGGAAAGAGAGGTACCTTCCATTGGATATGGATCAGATTTAAGCCACCAGTAAACGTCGATGCTGGTGCTTAATTAATGCCTGGATTTTCCTTTCATTTTCAGGTAGCTGCCTTGCCCTTATTCGCATGATTTTTCAAACACGCTCTGGCATAAACCTTTTATTTTCTCATATATCTGTAAAAAAATACCCGCGAGGTTTTCTCTTCATGAAATTTCCCATTTTTTCTTTTCCAGCACTGAAGGAAAAATTCTCTTCACATATTTCCTCTTTTTGCTCGAAAAAAGCGCCCTGCTATCAAAGACTTTCTCCACTACGCCGGCGTTCCTCTCCTCTTCGCCCTGTCCTTTCTGGCCGGTTCTGCCGCCGGGTGATCGTTCACCATTTTTCACCCCCGAAAGCAGTCGCTACTTCATCAGACTGCGCAAGCTGGGGACTCAGCTTCCAGGAGGAAGGAAAACGTCCTGTAGGAAATGCTTCCATTCAAGAGCTTGCTTCCTATAACGCCTACTTTGCAAAGGATACCCAGGAGAAAATACTCTACCTTACTTTTGACTGTGGCTATGAAAATGGCAATACACCGCTGCTTCTTAATGCATTGAAAAAACACAATGTAAAAGCAACGTTTTTCGTTGTTGGAAATTTCATAAGAGATAATGGAGATCTGATAAAAGAAATGGTTCAGGAAGGGCACATTGTAGGAAATCATACCCTCTCTCACCCGGATATGTCCGGAATTTCTTCCCTGAATGATTTCAGGAAACAGCTGGAGGGCGTGGAAAATCTGTATAAAGAAACGACCGGAGAATCCATGACGAAATTCTACCGGCCGCCTCAGGGAATTTACAGTACAGCAAATTTGTCCATGGCAAAGGAACTGGGGTATAAAACCTTCTTCTGGAGTCTTGCCTACGTGGACTGGTATCAGGATAAACAGCCAACCAAAGAGGAAGCCTTCGATAAGCTTCTCACACGGATCCACCCAGGGGCAATTGTCCTGCTGCACAATACTTCTTCCACAAATGGACAGATTCTGGATGAACTGCTGACCAAATGGGAAGAAATGGGATATACATTTGGAACGCTCAATGATTTCTGAATTTTTGCTTTCCTGGAACAGGTTTGAAAAAGGCTTTAATTACCTATTATTTCCAAAATAAATAACCGCCTGTACTCCAGGACCAGTATGAATTCCAATAATCGGGCTCATTGGCATAATAATAACCTGAGCCTGTGGTACAGCTTCCAGGATAGCAGCCTTCTCTTTCTCAGCCTGCTCAGCAGCATCACCGTGACAGATAAATACATAAGGATGCTCCTCATTTAATCCGGAGCTGATATACTTGGAAACGATCGTATTCATAGCAGCCTTGGAGCCACGTACCTTCTCCGGGATTGCCAGAGTTCCATCCTCCACAATGCGAAGAATCGGTTTAATCTTCAGCTTACCGCCGATCCAGGCGATTGTGGGGGAAATACGTCCGCCGCGTTTCAGAAAATCAAGATCATCTACTGTAAACCAATGGCAGATGTGGAGGCGATTCTCCTCTAGCCATGAAGTATTCTCCTCCAGGGACATTCCCTTATTCTGATTTTCTACTGCCAAGATCACCAGGATTCCCTGTCCTCCTGTCGCGGCAAGAGAATCCACGCAGGAAATCTTACGCTCCGGGTACGCTTCCATCAGATCAGCAGCTGCAATGCGAGAGCTCTGCCATGTAGAAGTCAGTCCTCCAGAAAGGGAAATATAAAGAATATCCTTGCCCTCTTTCAGAAACGGTTCAAAACAATCGGTATATGTAGCCGGGGAAATCTGGGAAGTACTTCCGGTTCCACCTGCACGAAGCTTGTCATAAAAAGCCCTGCTGTCCCAGTTTCCCGGATTCCTGTGCGGACACTCCTCTCCGTTTAACTGGTATACCATAGGAATCAGATGAATCTGACCCTTATCTAAAATGTCTGCCGGAATATCTGCAGATGTATCTGTTATGATCACATAATCACTCATACTTGGTTCTCCTCATTTAATTGGCAATTCCTTATACCGTAATCGGTTAAGTGCTCCCATTATAGCATACTTCTTTTATGACGTGTGTGTTTTTTTACATTTTTGGTACTTTTGTAACGTTTTTCCACAGAGTATGTTGGAAAAGCATTCCCGCGATCTGCACGCCCCACTTTGCGGTATATTTCGTCCAAATTCGGTTGCCGTAGCTCGCTATGCGTCCTCATCCGGGCAAAATTTCCCACAAATTGTGACGCACATCTTGCAGAAAGCCTTTTTCAGATACGCTCTAACGGGCTACAATTATTTTTTGCAGCGTCTTTTTTACTACCGTATACTTTTTTTCCGGAACAGGAAGTTCCCGTCCTCCTGTTACAGTCATTTTAAATCTGCGGATAGAATGGACATGTGCCGGGTTTACCATGTAACTCTCGTGGCACTTCAAAAACAGGTTCCCATAACGTTTTTCCAGAGTTTTCAGGCTTTCTGTAGACTCAAACTCCTGATCCAGCGTATGGATCACCGTATGATTGCCGAGACTTTCCACATAGATCACACGCGACCAGTTCAGATAAAGAATGGACTTATCAATTCCTTTCACGTAAATCCGCTCTGATCTGGTCTCTCCTGTAAGGACAAACTTACGATAATTCTCATCATAATGTACCGGATAAATGCCATCCCTCTCATCATACTGAATTGCATTTGAAATAAAGATCACACGTATCTTCGGCACACCTTTTTGCTCCACCCAGGTAAACTGCATACGCTGATTTACCCGACTTGCACTGTTGTCCGGCCAGATCGTATCTACCAGCATAAAAGTCATGATCTCTGCCACCGTACCGCTTGTAGTGGCAAGCGGCAGCACCGTCAGATTATTCAGGGAAAACTTCAGTTCGTGTTTCTCAGCGTGAAAAGCATCTACCAGATTTTTTCTTCCGCGAATCACCTGCCTGTCTGCAGGTCCTATCCAAAGAACATCCTCATGACAAGAGTTCAAAAAAGGCTCTATCTCATTGTTATAATATAAATTCAAAAGCTCTGCTGTCTGGTCTCCAATTTTCTGTATGTTCATCTTCTGTCGCTCCTATTTATGCTGGTAATAAAAAACTGCCACCTGTGTACGGTCACGCAGCTGCAGTTTTTCCAGAATCATGCTCAGATAATTCCGCACGGTTCCTTCACTCAGGAAAAGCTCTGCCGCAATCTCCTTATTGCTGTATCCATTTGCGATGAGCTCTATCATCTCAAATTCTCTCTCATTAATGTCATATTTTCCATAATCAAACTTCTTTTCTCCCTGCAAAAGGTCTGGAATCCTGGAAACTATTTCTGTCCCAAATACTGTCTGCCCACAGTAAACCGCCCGAAGTGCAGGCAGAATACTGCCATAATCCTGTTTCAGAAGGTATCCCTTTGCACCAAGTCGCAAGGCTTTTACTATATATCGTCATCGGAAAAAGTGGTAAGAAGCAGAATATTTGCCTTTGGATGCCTGGACAAAATACTCCGGGATGCTTCCAGACCGTCCATTTTCTCCATTCGAATATCCATAAGAAGCACATCCGGCTCATACCTTTCATAAAGCTCACAGGCCTCTTTTCCGTCTGCTCCAGTCGCTAACACTTCCACATCCTCATTCACTTCCAGAATGGTTTTCAACGCACCCGCCACCAGGCAGTCATCGTCTACAATTATTATTTTCATTTCTTACTCCTGCTTTTCTTTCATTTCCGGAACACATTCAAAAAATAATTTCCATAATCTGTGCGCCCGCTTTACTGTATCTTTATCGGAATCCACCTCAACCACATTTGGGTATTGTAATAAAAATCCGGAATCCCTTATCCGTAAAAATCTGTATGGTTCCACCCAGGGCATTTACCCTTTCTTTCATATTTACAATTCCAATACCGGATTTTTCCGGATCATAAAAAGCATCTGTCCCATTATCCTCTATACAAAGCTGGTACAGTCCCGGATGCTCCCGAAGGATCAGCTGCACCTTTGTGGCGTTGCTGTGCTTCATAATATTTGCGAAGGCCTCTTTGGTAATACTGATAAAACAGTATTTCACCTCCCTTGGAACCTCTCTTGTCATATCATAAATCATCTGCACCGAACAAAATGTAAACTCATGAACCAGGCTCTTTTCCACTTCTTCTAAATTTACTGCTTCATCGTGAAGGTCATGGACACTATTTCTGATGCTGTTCATAGCATGGTTCAGGGAATCCTCCAGATTTTTCAGTATGGCGGTCATCCCGGGATCTTTATTTATGGTCTTTGCAGCCCCTACCATAAGGATTGAACGTGAAAGTACATGTCCCACATTATCGTGGATTTCCCTGGCGATCCGGTTTCGTTCCTTTAAGGTAGCATTATAGATCTCATAATCCTGTTTTTCCTGCAAAGCTTTATTTTTCTGGGACAAAAGCAGGCTTCGCTCCTTGGAATCATCCTGGGTCCTTCGCAGCTCCTCTTCCAGAATCTGACTCTTTGCGGTATTTCTCTCCATAAAAAACGCCAGTAAAAATCCAAATACACCGGTCATTGCAAAAAGGCCCATGTTTTCTCTGTTTCCAGGTATTTTCCAGAGAAAAAGCAGCACTGCTACTGCTGCCAGCCCCCTCATTTTCATGAAAAACAGATAAAAAAGACATGGATAAAAGATAAAGGTCTCTGGAACAGCCAGTCCCAGAAATCCGAACAAAATGCAAAGGATTAGCCTCAATGCCTTCTTTCTCACCGCATATCCGCAACAGATCACACTTACACAGCTCAAAAAAGCGATCAGAAAACCCGCCCCTGGCGGCAGAAAAAAAAAGTGACAGAAAGCTATAAAATACCAGCAATCCACAGTCCAAAAAGTACCCCACTCTGCCACCTTCTTTCTCATTTTTTCCAAATACTGCTGTTCACTCCGTAACCGGTAATTTTCAAATATTTAACCTTTTTTTTACATATATGCCTTACAGACATTTCCCTTATTATAGTATAACTGACCTTGCGCTGTAAAGAAGGTTCTGCGCTTTATAACATTACGGTTTACTGATAATGTTCCGCGAGATGTTTTTGTGAATGGAACGAACTGTAATTTTATGACATTTGTCATGTGAAGACCGTGACATCTGACACTTGGCGCTTTTCCCTCATTCCTTTATACTAGAGTGTACTTGAAAAAGCATTCCTGCAATCTGCATGCTCCACTTTGCCGGTATATTTCGCCCAAATTCAGTTGCCGTAGCCCGCTACGCGTCCTCATCCGGGCAAAATCTCCCACAAATTGTGACGTACATCTTGCAGAAAGCCTTTTTCAAACACGCTCCAAATTTATGATACAGCTACTATACGGGGAAAATCCGAAGGAGGAAAATCGTGTCCACAAATATTGTTCAAATAGAAAATCTGGTAAAAAGATATGGGGACCTGGTGGCACTTGACCACCTAAACCTAAGTATTTCGGAAGGAGAGGTTTTTGGTCTTCTTGGTCCCAACGGCTCTGGAAAAACTACTGCTATCAATTGTATGCTTTCTCTTCTCAAATACGACAAAGGCAGCATTCATATTTTCGGAGAAGAAATGCGTCCTGACAATTACAAAGTAAAACAGCAGATTGGAATCGTGCTGCAGAATGTGGCTGTTTTTGACGAACTGACTGTCTATGAAAACATTGATTATTTCTGTGGGCTTTATGTCCCGGATAAGAGGAAAAGAAAAGAACTGGTGGAAGAAGCCATTACCTTTACCGATCTTAACGATTACCGGAAAATGCGTCCAAAGAAGCTCTCAGGCGGTCTTCTCCGCCGACTGAATATTGCCTGCGGAATTGCTCATAAGCCTCGTCTGATCATTATGGATGAGCCAACGGTAGCCGTTGATCCCCAGAGCCGGAACAAAATCCTGGAAGGCATTCAGAAGCTGAATGAACAGGGTTCCACCATCATTTACACTTCCCATTATATGGAAGAAGTGGAGCAGATCTGTACACGGATCGCAATTATGGATCACGGTCATGTAATTGCCTCCGGCACCAAAGAGGAGCTGAAAAAAATGATCAAAACCGGCGAGACCATTACTATTGAGGCCATTCCTCTTACCTCGGAGAATCTGGCTGACATCCGGGCTCTTCCACACGTCTTTGACCTGCATTACGAGGAACAGATTCTCACTGTACGGTGCACAGGTGCCCGTCACAACCTGATCCGGCTTCTCAATTACCTGCAGAGCCAGGATATTTCCTTTGGTCAGGTTTCCTCTGAGCTGCCTACTTTAAATGACGTATTTCTGGAAATCACAGGGAAACAGCTGCGAGATTAAGGAGGACTACCATGCTGCATTTGATCAAATATAACCTTCTGGTAAAGCTGAAAAACTTTGCAACCACTTTCTGGCCTCTTATTTTTCCAATTCTTCTTGGAACTATGTTCTATTTTGCTTTTGGAAATATTGATGACGCTGATTTCGAGACTGTACAGGTTGGAATTGTAAAAGAGGACGGCGCTGACACGTTGTTTCTTATGTTTCTGGATCAAATTGAAAACAACGGAAATCATCTGATTGCTGCTCAGGAATTATCTGAATCTGCTGCACTTACCAAACTGGAAAATGAAGAAATTTCCGGTATTTATCAGGTGGGAAGCTCCCCTTCCCTTACAGTAGCTTCCAACGGAATCCCCCAGAGCATCCTTCAGTCCATTTTGTCCGGCTACGAAACCGGAAAAAGTACCATCCGCAATATAGTCCGCACACATCCATCCGGTCTGTGGGACGGAATCCAGCAGATGTTAAATCAGCAGGAAACACTTACTGAAGTTTCACTTGGCGGACAGACTATTAACGGAAGTGCACAGTTTTTCTATGCATTGATTGCAATGACCTGCTCTATGGCTGTTTTATCGGATTTGGCTCTGCCATAACTCTTCAGGCCAATCTCACAGCACTTGCCGCACGACGCTGCGTCACTCCAACGCATAAACTGAAGCTGATTCTTTCAGAACAGATTGCTTCTTTTTTGCTTGGCTATTTCGATGTGATCGTGTTACTGATCTATCTTCGCTATATTTTAAAGCTGGATTTTCAGGGAAAAATCGGGCCCATGCTGCTTATTTCTTTTTTCGGATCCCTGATCGGGGTTTCTATTGGAATTTTTGTAGGTAGTCTTGGAAAAATGAAAGAAGGGGGAAAGATTGGTATTATTCTTGGTTTTTCCATGGTCTGCAGCTTTTTATCAGGACTTATGAACAATACCATGAAGGATCTGGTAGAAAAAAATATGCCTGTTATTAACCGGATCAACCCGGCAGCACTTATTTCTGATGCTTTTTACTGCATCAATGTATATGACGATATGAGCCGCTATTACCGCAACCTGTTCACTCTTGCAGTGATGAGCGTAATATTAATGACTGCTTCGTTTTTACTGATCCGGAGGGAAAGCTATGATAGTATTTAACTGTTATATGAAAATTTTAAGACAAAATATGAAGCTGGTCATTATATACCTGGGTATTTTCTTTTCCGTAGCTCTGGTCATGCAGATGGCCGCTGGAAAAAGTGAAGACAGCCTTTATGCAAATACCAGCATTGATATTGGAGTGGTAAAGGAAGATCAAAGCGTTCTGGCTCAGGGATTTGTGGATTATCTTAACACGATTCACAATGTAATTCCTATGAAAAATAATCCGGAAGTACTTCAGGAAAATCTCTTTTACCGTAATGTGGAATATATTGTGCAGATTCCAGCTGACTTTTACGAGGCTTGCATTCAAGGAAATCAGCCACTGAAGGTCACCAAGGTTCCAGGATCCTACAGCTCCTATTATGTTGACCAGCAGATCAGCAGTTATATCAGTACCATCCGGACTTATGTTGCTGCCGGTTTTTCCCAGGAGGAAGCCGTTCAGGCAGTAAAAACCGAAGTTCATAAACCGGTCACCAAGATTTCCTCTGATTCTGCAAGCAGTGATCTGGTTCCTTACACTTATTATTTTCGTTATATTCCTTATCTTTTTCTGGGAGCTCTTTGCTATACCATGGGATATATTCTTATGGCTTTCAAAAAGGGAGATATTCAGAAACGGATGGAAGCTTCCGCTATTTCAGTGAGACGTCAGTCCCTGGAGGGATTGCTGGCAATGGGGGTAATTGGTGCTTTCTTGTGGCTTCTTGGTATCCTGGGGGTAGTGCTGATGTATGGAAATACCTTTTGGGATTCTGAACTTCGTGGCTATTATATTGCAAATACATTGCTTATGTTAGTAGTTTCACTGTCACTCTCCTACCTGATTGGAATGTTTATTCCCAACAGCAATATTTTAAGCGGCGTAGCCAATATTGTTTCTCTTTCCATGTGCTTCCTCTGTGGTGTATTCGTCCCTATGGATGTGATGGACAAATCGGTTCTGAAAGTCGCCCAGTTTCTGCCAGTATACTGGTATGAACAGGTAAATGAAATTTTAAGCCGGCATCATTCCCTGACACCGGAGCTTCTTGGAAAGGTACGGATCAGTATGGGAATTGAGGTGTTGTTTGCCGCCATGTTTATGTGTTTGATTCTGGTAGTTTCAAGGTATCGAAAAGAGGGGTAATGCCCCTCTTTTCTGCACATGATTCTACTATTTTAGCAATAAATCAATAGAAATGAATTAAAAACAAATCAAACAGGTCATATCTTTTTAGAAACTAGGAATCATTCCTAGTTGACATCATAGGTGACATCGTTAGAAAATCCCATGAAATGAAAAAACGCCGGAACCCCAGTAAAATCAAGGCTTCCGACGCTCAAGGAAACAGGGATGAGAGAATCGAACTCCCACCAAAGGTTTTGGAGACCCCTATCATACCATTTGACCAATCCCCTATTTTATGAAGAAAAGTGACTATTACTAGTCACGTCTCTTTGAAAGGTTCTGTACCTTCAAAACTACATACATGTTACATCCTAATGGAATCATTTTACCTCTGCGTGAGTCTGGCAGCCACTTTATAACTGCCTTTCTCATTTCTTGGTCAAGCCCTCACCCTATTAGTAACAGTCAGCTCCGTGCATTACTGCACTTCCACCCCTGCCCTATCTACCTCGTCGTCTTCAAGGGGGTTTACTTCTTTCGAATGGGACATCTCATCTTGAGGGGGGCTTCACGCTTAGATGCCTTCAGCGTTTATCCCTTCCGGACTTGGC
>ENA-OQAA01000093-OQAA01000093.1-human-gut-metagenome-genome-assembly--contig:-NODE-93-length-59852-cov-4.060293_pt1 | contig 59852 bp, 72 predicted proteins | sample MGYA00242489_ERZ504515 | MGnify/ENA primary metagenome ERZ504515 (study PRJEB26092, sample SAMD00036237) | human gut metagenome | host: Homo sapiens | study: EMG produced TPA metagenomics assembly of... | reverse complement strand
TTCTTAGGACTGTTTTGCAAACAAAGAACTTGATATATTATTTTATGTGTCTTCGATACCCCATTTAGATGGTTGATACTTCGCAGCTTTATTGGTTTTACCTAATCTATCATTGGTAAGAAAGTATCGGGAAACCAATCACTCCCCCTCCCCTCGTTAAAAGTTCCTAAATAACCTCAGTTCCAGCCGACACACAGCATTTGGGCAATGTGTATTACTCCAGCGAGCCATTTCAGGCGCGTTCTTAGCGCAGATGAAATCCAGCGCTTACGAAGACTTATGCGTGAGGGCTCTCCCGAACGCATTAGTCGCAGTTAGCGATTAGTTCATCGGAGCGTTGCGCCGGCGAGTGAGTAATACACATTGTCCAAATGCGTCCGCATTGAAGAACTTTTAATCAACTAAATAGCAATTGATTTATAGGAGATATTATGAATCCAAAAGCTTTAAAATCACTTGAATACTACAAGATCATCGACCAACTGACAGAGAAGGCTTCTTCCCAGATGGGGAAAGACCTGTGCAGGCACCTCCTGCCCTCTGAAGATGTTTACGAAATCCGTCATATGCAGACCCAGACCAGAGACGCCCTCACACGCCTTTTCCAGAAAGGAAACATCTCCTTTGGAAGCGTAAAAGACGTGCGCGGCTCACTGAAACGTCTGGAAATCGGAAGCTCCCTTGGAATTTCCGAACTCCTTGCCATTGCCGGACTTCTGGAAAATACCAACCGTGTCAAAGCCTACTCCCGAAATGAGCGCGGAGATGCAAGAGAAGACTCTCTGGACGGCATGTTTGAGAGTCTGGAGCCATTGACTCCCCTCTCAGCCGAAATCCGCCGCTGCATCATTTCCCAGGACGAAATCAGTGACGACGCCAGTGCCGGTCTGATGCATGTACGCCGCAGCATGAAGGTTGCCAATGACCGCATCCACACCCAGCTGGCCTCCCTGGTAAACGGAAGCGCCCGTAACTACCTTCAGGACTCCGTTATCACCATGCGAAATGGCCGCTACTGTATCCCAGTAAAAGCCGAATACAAAGGCCAGGTTCCAGGTATGATCCACGACCAGTCTTCCACCGGCTCCACTTTATTCATTGAGCCTCTGGCGATTGTCAAACTAAACAACGACATCCGCGAGCTGGAGCTTCAGGAACAGAAAGAGATCGAGGCAGTTCTCGCTACCCTAAGTGAACAGACCGCCCAGAATGTGGACGCCATTCGCGCAGACCTTGACATTATGATCCAGCTGGATTTCATTTTTGCCAGAGCAGGACTTGCACTGGATATGAATGCCACAGAACCCATTTTCAATACAGAAAAACGCATTCACCTGAAACAGGCACGCCACCCTCTCATTCCCAGGAAGAAAGCCGTTCCCATTGACATCCGTCTTGGAGAAGACTTCGACCTCCTTGTTGTCACCGGACCAAACACCGGTGGTAAAACCGTTTCCCTTAAGACAGTTGGACTTCTGACCCTGATGGGACAGGCGGGACTTCACATTCCAGCCCTGGACCGCTCCGAGCTTTCTGTTTTCCGCGAGGTTTACGCAGATATCGGGGATGAGCAGAGCATCGAGCAGTCCCTCAGTACCTTTTCCTCACATATGACCAACGTAGTGTCTTTCCTGAAAAAAGCAGATCAGGACTCTCTGGTGCTTTTTGATGAGCTTGGCGCTGGTACCGACCCGACAGAAGGAGCGGCACTTGCCATCTCCATTTTGTCCTTCCTGCATGAACAGGGCATCCGCACTATGGCAACCACCCATTACAGTGAACTGAAAGTTTATGCCCTGTCCACTGACGGCGTTGAAAATGCCTGCTGTGAGTTTAATGTGGAAACCCTGCGTCCTACTTACCGTCTGCTCATCGGTGTTCCTGGAAAGAGTAATGCCTTTGCGATTTCTTCCAAACTTGGTCTTCCGGACTTTATCATTGAGCGCGCCAAAGATCAGATCAGCCAGAAGGACGAGTCCTTCGAGGATGTACTTACCTCCCTGGAAAACAGCCGCGTGATCATCGAAAACGAGCGTCAGGAAGCAGAGCGTTATAAAACCCAGATTGCTTCCCTGAAACAGGAGTTAGAGTCCAAGCAGGAGAAGCTGGACGAACGTAAAGAGCGGATCTTGCGTGAAGCCAACGAAGAAGCCCGTAAGATTCTTGCAGATGCTAAGGAATACGCAGATCAGACCATGAAAATGTTCCACAAATTCCAGAAAGATCACGTGGATACTGCTGCCATTGAAAAAGAACGCCAGAACCTTAGAAACCGCATGAACAAAGCCGAAAAGGGCATGTCCATGAACACCACCGTAAAGAAACCGAAAAAAGAGCTGAAGCCTAAAGATCTTTCCCTTGGAGATACCGTTCAGGTACTGAGCATGAATCTGAAAGGAACTGTCAGCAGCCATCCCGATTCCAAAGGCTTCCTTTTTGTACAGATGGGTATCATCCGTTCCAAGGTTCATATTTCTGACCTGGAGCTTGTTGACGAACCAGTTATCAACACTCCTGGACTTTCCAGAACAGGAGCAGGCAAGATCCGCATGTCCAAGTCTACCAGTGTTTCCACAGAGATCAATCTTCTTGGAAAAACCGTAGATGAAGCTGTGGCAGAACTGGATAAATATCTGGACGATGCTTATCTGGCACACTTAAAGAGCGTGCGTATCGTACATGGTAAAGGTACCGGTGCCCTTCGAAAAGGAGTACACAATTATCTCCGCCGCCAGAAGCATGTGGCTGATTTCCACCTGGCTGAATTTGGAGAAGGAGATGCTGGTGTTACCATTGTAGAATTTAAGAAATAACTATATTTTATAAGGAGAAACTATGGTTGCTAAACAGAAAATCCTCATTGTCGATGATGACAACAATATTGCAGAGCTGATTTCTCTGTATCTTACCAAAGAATGTTTCGAAACCAAAATTGTAAACGATGGCGAGCTGGCTTTAAAAGAATTCCAGACTTTTCGCCCGAACCTGATTCTTCTGGATCTGATGCTTCCAGGTATTGACGGCTATCAGGTCTGCCGTGAGATCCGCCACACCTCAGACGTGCCGATCATCATGCTTTCCGCAAAAGGAGAAACCTTTGACAAGGTACTTGGTCTGGAGCTTGGCGCTGACGACTACATTATCAAGCCTTTTGATTCAAAAGAACTGGTTGCCCGTGTCCGCGCAGTTCTCCGCCGTTTCCAGCCCAAACAGGCTGCAGTTGTAAGCGATGAGAAATGTGCCACTTATCCGGATCTTATTGTCAACCTTACCAACTACTCCGTTACTTATATGGGAAAACAGGTAGACATGCCGCCTAAGGAGCTGGAGCTTCTCTATTTCCTTGCTTCCTCACCGAATCAGGTATTCACCAGAGAGCAGCTTCTGGACACATCTGGGGCTACGAATATATTGGCGATACCAGAACGGTAGACGTTCACATTAAACGTCTGCGCGAAAAAATCAAAGATCATCCGAACTGGTCTATTTCAACAGTCTGGGGAATCGGATATAAGTTCGAGGTAAAAAGCGAATGAGAAAAACGGTTCACAGCAAACTGATCTGCAGTTATATTTTCATTGGAATTGTAGGCTTCCTTTTCGCTACAGCAGGTGGCTCTCATTTCGTGGAAACCTATCTGGAAGAAGAAGTTGGCGCAAGGCTGTATGACAGTGCTGTACGATTTGCTTCTGATGCTGTCACAACACAACAGGTTGCAGACAATGATAACAAAGGACTGGAAAAGATTATGGATATTCTGGCTTCCGGAGAGGAAGCGGGATACTGATCCTGGATAAAAATTTCCATGTGATCGTGCAGTCCTCAAATCTGGAATATAACGTCAGTTCTGCGAAATCCACTGCCAATCCTGAAGTTCAGACTTCAGAAACAGATAAAATCCCAGAGAATGGAACATCCTCTGAAAAGGACTCTACTGCAAACACAATTTCCATACCCTATTCTGATCTGGACTTCTGGCTTAATACCCAATATCAGATCAGTAATTTTTATGGCTATTTTTCCAGTCCCCATCTTAATGTGATGATACCGGTGGAAAATTCCGGTGTAACAGAAGGCTATGTTACCTACCATTATGACATGCAGCAGCTTTATCAGAAACGAAGCGGTCTTCTTGGAATTCTTCAGATGGTTTTTTTTGCCGTGTATGCCTTGTGCGGACTGCTCCTTCTCTGCTATCAGAAATGGATCCATACTCCAATGCAGCAGATCATCAAGGGGGCTTCCGAATATGCCAACGGAGATCTGAGCTATCGCATTCCAGTGAAATCCGAGGATGAAATGGGCTATCTTGCCAAAACCCTGAACTACATGGCAGACAAGATCAACCAGAACGGAGAATACCAGCGAACCTTTATTGCCAATGTTTCCCACGATTTCCGCTCTCCTCTGACTTCCATCAAAGGATATGTGGAGGCAATTCTGGATGGCACCATTCCCCCGGAATTACAGGACAAATATTTAAACATCATTTCCCATGAAGCTGACCGTCTGGAAAAACTGACGCGAAGCCTTCTGGTGCTGAATGATCTGGATGAACGGAAACGGATGATGAATATCCGCAAATTTGATATTAATGATGTGATCAAAAATACTGCCAATACTTTTGAGGTAATCTGTTCCAAAAAGAATATTGACCTGGAACTGCTGCTTTCCGGAAGAGAGCTGTTCGTAGAGGCAGATATGGAACAGATTCAGCAGGTACTGTACAATTTATTGGACAATGCAATCAAATTCAGTAATGACAATTCCTCGATCAACATTGAAACATCCGTAAAAAATGATAAGGTTTTCGTTTCTGTGAAGGATCACGGAGTGGGAATCCCCAAGGACAGCCTGTCCAAGGTGTGGGACAGATTTTACAAGACAGATACCTCCCGCGGAAAAGACCGGAAAGGTACAGGACTTGGGCTTTCTATTGTAAAAGAGATCATCAAAGCTCATAATCAGAATATTAATGTGATCAGCACAGAAGGTGTTGGAACAGAATTCATTTTTACTTTAAAGAAAGCAAAATAAATTATTCAGCAATTCTTTTTATAAACGAAGACCTGGAGCGTGTTCGAAAAAAGCTCCAGGTCTTTTACTATTTCCAATCATACTTGCGCAGATGCCCATCCAGTTCAAATGGGCAAAGTCATGCTGACGAAAGGCTTCATAAAGAATAATGGCAACCGAATTACTCAGATTCAGAGATCTTGTTTCTCCCAGCATGGGAATCCTTACGCAGGTCTCCTGATTGTCACGAAGAATCTCTTCCGGGATTCCGGCACTCTCCTTGCCAAACATGATAAAGCAATCGTCCTCATACTTCACATCCGCATAAGTCTGAGGTGCTTTCGTAGTCGCATAATAAATCTTCGCTCCAGGATTTCTCTCAAGAAAATCTTCATAATCCAGATAAGTAGTTACATCCAGATCTTTCCAGTAGTCCATTCCGGCACGTTTCAGTGCTTTCTCACTTAATGAAAATCCCAACGGCTCGATCAGATGGAGCCTGGTTCCTGTAGCCACGCAGGTACGTCCTATATTTCCTGTATTTGCCGGAATCTCCGGCTCATGAAGTACAATGTTTAATGTTCCCATAGTTTTTATACTCTCCTGTAATTACAGCAGTTTTATTTCGATTTTAAGGCAGTATCTTATATATCTCGTCTTTAGCCGGCCGCTCTAGATACCTGCCATTCCCATTGTAGTAAAGTATTCTGTCATTTCCAGCATTCGTCTGTCCAATCACAGCTGCCATCATGCCCATTCTGCAAAGCTCCTGCACCAATGCTTCTCCTGCCGGAATGCCGATCAGAACAGCCCCTTCCGAATTCAGCTTATAAGGATTAATGTCAAAGATTTCACAAATTTCAATTGTTTCCTGGCGTATGGGTACCTTGGAAAAATCCATTTCCAGTCCCACCTGGGAAGCCTCCGCCATCTTCCACAGAGCACTCAGAAAACCGCCCTCGCCCATTGCATAAAAAGCGGTAGCGCCAGCTTCTTTTACATTTATCTCATCCGCTATCCCGTAAAGGGTTCTCAGATTCTCTGCCTCCCGCAAAAAACCTTCTGAAAAATGCTCTCTTAAAATCTCATGCTTTTCCCTTGCAATCTGCGCTGTGCCGTAAAGAGCAATGCTCCAGCCACCACCAGTTCGTTTCCAGGCGTAAGAAGCCCGCTGATTTCAGCTGCAGTGCTTCCATAGCCGCTTTTCCAAGCCTCATTTTCTCTTTTCCCTACAGAAGAAGAGAAATGACAGTAGGAACTACCATTGCCAGAACAAGAATAACAGCAATGATCGCAGTTACAAGTTTTCTTTTCTTTGGATCAAACATTCCCATAATTTTTTAACCTCTCATAACCATCCGGCACTTTACAGACTACAAATATACGCCATGTCAATACGGCCAGCCGAACAGTTACACCCTTTCTTTATTATATCTGAATTTCCTTCACTGCCGCATTATGGAGCAGTGGATCCCGGTTTTCATAATCAAACAACAATATTTTTCCATCCCGGAACACCTCAATATGCGCTGTCTTTGGCACCTTTTCCTGGCGCCTGTACTCCCAGACTGCTTTCTCATAAGGCTTCTGGTCATACTCAAAGGATGGATGGCTTTTCAGGTTTTCGCGAAGATACAGGTCGTAGATCATGCTGTCTGCCACCTTTCCCAGGTTGCAGTTTCCATTCCTCTGCAATCTTCCGCAGTTTTTCCCGCAGGATTCTCCACCTCAGGATCCTGATTTCCAGATTTTCCTACGGATTTTTCTTCCAGTTCTTCCTTCACAAACTCCAGCAGAATCTCATATCTGCGCATTCTGGAATGGGAAATCTCTGAATAACCTTTTTTCTCATAAAACTGTCCCAGCTTCTCATACAATGTGAAAGCATCCTCAAACAAAGGCTCCACACAGGCGATGGTATTCTGAAACTGTCCACTATTATAGTACAGTTCCACCATACTTTCCACCATTTTCAGCTTCAAAATGTCTTCATATGGCAGCCACCTGGTTCCCAGTACTTCATATGGCTCCAGTTCTTTATGCACAATGCCATATTCTTCTGTCATCTCTTTCATATGAGAGCCTTCAGAACCTTCAGAAATCCAAGCTGAAGCTGCTGGGGACGAAGTGCATAAACATCATTAAAGGACCGGTGAAAGCTGTCATAATCCTCATAAGGAAGACCAGCGATCAGATCCAGATGCTGGTGAATATTCTTAAAACTATGGATACGGTTTACAATCCCTGCCAGCTTCGGAAAATCCATAGTCCTGTGGATAGCACGAATAGTGTCCGGATTTGTGGACTGTACACCGATTTCCAGCTGGATCAGCCCCGGACGCATGGTACTCATCAATTCCAGTTCATTTTCCCTCAACAAATCTGCTGAAATCTCAAAGTGGAAATTGGTAATTCCATTATCATGATCTTTTATGTACTGCCAGATGGTCATTGCATGATCGTGCTTACAATTAAAGGTTCTGTCCACAAATTTCACCTGTGGCACTTTGTGATCCAGGAAAAACTGAAGTTCTTTCTTTACCAGTTCCAGGTCGCGAAAACGCAGTTTCTTGTCCACAGATGACAGACAATAGCTGCATGAAAAAGGACAGCCTCGGCTGCTCTCATAATAAATAATACGGTTTTCAAAATCCTTCAGATCTTCGTAAGCAAAAGGTACCCTGCTTAAATCCATGATCTTCCGCCATCCGTTATTCTGAATTGTACCGTCTGGTTTACAGTACACAAGTCCGGTGGTTTTCTCCAGAGAAGGACTTCCATTCACATAGTGCTTCACCAGTTCCAGGAAAGTCTCTTCTCCTTCTCCAACCATTACACCATCAAATGCCGGGTTCTTTTTCAGAAATTCCTCTGCATCATACGATACCTCCGGGCCTCCCGCCCAGAAAGGAACATCCGGCAGGATCTTTCTCAGATCCTGCATCAGTTCCCGCACAAAAGTAATATTCCAGATATAGCAGGATATGCAGATCACATCCGGATGACATCTGTAAATATCCTTCAGAATGTCATCCTTCTGCTGATTGATGGTGTATTCCCGAAGTACAACATTGCTGTCATATTCTTTTGCGCAGGCTTTCAGGTTAAAGACAGCCAGATTGGAATGTATATATTTTGCATTACATGCTGCAAGTAATATCTTCATCGTTCTTACTCGTCCAGAAGTTTCTTTAACTCTTCTTTATCTGTAAGACCAACCAGACGGTGTGCTTCTGCTCCGTTCTTGAAAATGATCAGGGTAGGAATGCTCATAACCCGGAACTGCTGTGCAAGCTCCATGTTCTGGTCTACATCAAGCTTTCCTACTGCATAGCCTTCCTCTCCCAGTTCCTCCACGATTGGTCCCTGACGCATGCATGGTCCGCACCAGGTTGCCCAGAAATCAAGAAGAAACGGTTTCTCAGATTTTAATACTTCCTCTTCAAAATTCTGTGTTGTGATTACTTTTGCCATAATTGATCCATCCTTTCTATCGGTCTATTCTTATCTCTGATTTCACGCCGCAATTTTACTTTTTTTGTCTGTTTCTCACATACTGGTTTGCACTAAGTCCTGCCTGAGCGCCATCATAAACTGCCTTTGCCACCTGCAAAAGACCGCCGGTACAGTCACCTGCTGCAAAAAGCCCCGGAATGGTGCTCTCCATCTTTTCATTTACCTTGATGTTGCCTTTCTCAGTAAGTGCCGCGCCCATCTGTCGTGCCATCTCTGCGCTTCCTGCAGTTCCAAGCGCTACGAAAACGCCGTCTGCCGGGATAAATGACTCCGTGGAATCCCTTACCGGACTCTCCTGGTTATGGAGCTCTGAAGCTTCCATTTCAGCTTTTTTTCCTTCTGGCAAAAGCTGAAGGTTCTTCTCTCCGTCAGTATCTGATTTTGCATCTGTCTCAGACTGAGAGATCAGACGCAGTCCGGACACCTTCTCTTCTCCCTCTACAGACTGAATTTTCATTGTATTCACCGCAAAAGAAGATTTCCTGGAAAACTCCGGTTCTTTCCCATCTGTGTAGATGGTAACAGAACCGGCCATAGGTGCCAGTTCTTCTGCCTCATGAAGAGCGAAGTCGCTGTTTCCAAGTACAGCAACATTCTTTCCCCTGTAGAAAAATGCGTCGCACACAGCACAGTAGCTGACACCTCTTCCCTCAAATTCCTTAATCCCCGGAATTGCAGGAGCCTTTCGTTTGCTTCCTGTGGCAAGGATCACGCTGATGGTGTCAAAATCACCTGCTGTTGTCTTTACTGTAAAAGTATCAAACCCGCCAATCCCGAGCACCTGTGCCTCCAGGATCCGCACGCCTAATGCTTTCGCCTGTGCAAGTCCTGTCTCAAATAATTCTTTCCCGGAAACAGGATGTTCCATACCATAATAATTCTCTATTTTTTCTGCTTTTTCCAAAGCACCAATGCCGTTATTGATCACCAGTGGATCCATATTTGCCCGGGTAGCATACAAAGCTGCAGAAATTCCTGCCGGTCCGGCACCGATAATGATTATTTTTTCCATATACTTCAGAATCACCTGCCTTTCTCATGATTCCAATCATTTCCACATATTGTTATTTACAATGTAACTGTTCAGTATCTTCACAGTTATACCTTCCCGAAAGGGTACTTGCTAAATAGTTACCTGACAATATACTTTCTATAAAAGAAATTCAGACTTTTCATTTTTCATCGGTTCTTTTATCGTCTATAGCCTTCTCTGCATAAGCCAGTCCCCAGAATATCACAGCTGGCATACACGCCATCAACGGAAACGCATAACGCAGAAGACCGTTTACCGGAGAAGCTATACAGATTGCCACATTCAGCGCCGGGGCAGCCAATACCAGGATTCCTTTCCATCGCTTCCTGTAGATCAGATATCCAAGGAGCAGAATCACGATCCATGTGTAGGTTCCCGCATTGCAGATCTGCGCAAGACCTGGAATCTGACTCCACAGATCGGCATAGCGTTTCAGCTGATTCCTTGTCTCTGCGGAAAAGATCTGATGATAATCTGACTCTTCAATCAGTGGCTCATTTACTGTATAGAATCGGTAGGAGCTCTGCGCGGTGCAATTATGAAATGGGTAATAATATCCATAGCTGTTATGAAGTGTGGCTTCTATATACACCCCCGGATGTCTCAGAAACATGCTGAACCAGGCATTAAAGTAGCGTTTCAGCTTCGCCATGGTAATATGTCCGCCGCGATAAGTTGCCTTTACCGGATCAGACAGTTCCGGATTATACAAATCCGCAATCTCATCATACTTCATCACCCCGTCAATTGCTTTAGCTTCTTCCTTTGTCACATCATCCGGATATTCCTTCAGATATCTGGCTGTCTGCTGCATTGGAATTGAGAAAAATACTCTGGATGGGAAATTACCAATGTATAGTCTCGGTGCCACTTCTTTCTGAAGCCCCATGTAGCCCACTGTCACAAGGATCACCATTCCAACTGCATACAGTCTGCGTTTTTTTCCAAGGAAAAAGAATAACAGGATAAATGCAGGAAGCACCATGTAAAGTCCATTATTTCTGGTAATGCACATGCCAAAGCCAACCAGAAACAGCACTGTCAGCTGCTGTCTTAAAGACTGACCGCTTTTTTCCCGAAGGGTGGGAATGCAACATTCCACATAGATTACCATGAAAAGGGAAAACAGAGCGCTGAAACTTCCATCCTTAATGATCGTCTGGGAATAAGCTCCAAATACAGGCACAAGACTGAAAAATGCAATACAGCAGATATTGAACCATCTTGGTGCTCCCCATGATTTCAGTTTATAACAAACAGTGGCATAACATACCGCATAAATCAGTGCCAGCACGCCAACCACCATGAAAATGCCCCAGTTATCACTGATCACATTTCCAATTGTCATCAAGGCTCCCATTATAAGGCTTAATTCCCATGGATGCTTGTTTGTAAATCTCTGATTTCCGGCAAACATATTCAGCTGCCGGAAGCCATCATAGGGAACACTTCCTGGCCAGAAGATCAGGATATAGGGAAGCCATCCTGCCAAAATCAGCAAAAATGCTACCAGAAGGTAGTGTTTTTCCATAAATTCCGAAAATTTCTTTATATTCCTGCTGTGCAGAAAAGGATGCTTCTCTCCATATGCATATAAAAGACTGATCACTATATCAAACAGAAAAAAGAATCCTGCCCATGTAAGCAATGCAATCAGAATCTGATTTCTCCCAGCTGTAAAGAAGGACCAGTTTCCCTGCACGGAAAAGGACATTCCGATCAGCATAAAAACAGAAAACATGGCGGCGATCAGATGCGTGATCCATTTACAGCTTCTGCAAAAATTCCTCCAGCATTTCATGTACAATGCAATGATCGCAATGAGAACCACCAGTTTGTCGATTCCGATTCCTGTCATCTCTTTCTTGCATAAAGAAAGAAATGTTTCTCCCGGATTATCTGCCGAACCAGCATACAAGCCCGTCATGGAAAGAGCAAACACTGTTAAAATGGCAGCAATAACCGGCAAAGTATATTTTTTTAATTTTTTTTCCACCAATAAATCCTCCCGATTTTTATCACACTGCCATTCTAACATTACTATATATGAAAAGCAAGGCGTGGTTTTTACAAGGTAAATTTTGGGAATTTACAGATTTTTTGAAATTTTTGTTGCGCCAGAGCAGTTTCTGTGCTATTATATGCGCTGTAAGTTCAGAGAACTTATAAATGCCCAGATAGCTCAGTTGGTAGAGCAGAGGACTGAAAATCCTCGTGTCGCTGGTTCGATTCCGGCTCTGGGCATTTTTTTATTTTTCGGACACGCTCTGGAAAAAGCCGCCCCCGAAGGGGCGGCCTCATTTATTTTGTAAGCATTTCATCTAATGTTTCGTTCAGCATCTCTCTGGATGTCACCTGTATCGCCTGAATTCCTGCCTTCTTCGCTCCTTCCACATTATCCATGCGGTCATCGAAAAACAGACACTCTTCTGCTTTCAGGCTATATTTCTCCAGAAGGATTTCATAAATTTCCCTGTCTGGCTTCAGGGCGTGAACCTGATAGGAAACAACTCCCCCATCAAGCACATCCAGGAATTTCGCTCCCTTGGTGTGCACATGGAACAGTTCTTCTGAGTAGTTGGAAAGCAGGTAAATCTTATAACCATTTTCCTTTAGCGCTGCAACCTTGTCCCAGACCTCCGGACGCTTTACAGCCATCTGCTCTCCGTTTCGAAGGAACCAGCCCATCACATCCACATCGTCCGGGTACTTCAGTTCATACTGATGAATGGCTTCCTCAAGGCTCAGCCTTCCTCCGTCAAGTCCCTGTACCCAGATCTCATTGTCAAACATTTCCTCGCCAATTCTCTTCGCCTCAGCTTCAGAAAGGCCGTAGTCCCTGGTCAGCATCTCAAACCAGCGATACTCCACCAGTACATCTCCAACATCAAAAATTAAATTCCGAATCATTAGTCTTCATAACCATTCGGGTTATTACTCTGCCATCTCCAGGAATCCTCGCACATCTCACGGATGCCATTCTCAGCTGTCCAGCCAAGCTCTTTCGCTGCCTTGGAAGCATCGCAGTAGCAGGTAGCAATATCGCCTGCACGACGTGGTTTGATCGCATATGGGATCTTAACGCCTGTTGCAGCTTCGAAATTCTTCACAATATCAAGAACACTGTAGCCTTTTCCTGTGCCAAGGTTATAGATTGCAAGTCCAGGATTCTCCTCGATCTTTTTAAGCGCTTTTACATGACCTTTGGCAAGATCTACTACATGGATATAATCTCTCACGCCGGTTCCATCCGGAGTGTCATAGTCATTACCGAATACGCCAAGCTCTTTCAGCTTGCCAACAGCAACCTGTGTGATGTATGGCATAAGGTTGTTCGGGATACCATTTGGGTTTTCGCCGATGGTTCCGCTCTTGTGGGCACGATCGGATTAAAATAACGAAGCAGCATTACGTTCCACTCCGGATCTGCTTTCTGGATGTCTGTAAGAACCTGCTCCAGCATGGATTTGGTCCAGCCATATGGGTTGGTACACTGTCCTTTCGGGCATTCTTCTGTGATCGGGATCTGTGCCGGATCTCCATATACAGTTGCAGAGGAAGAGAAAATAATATTCTTAACACCATGTTTTCTCATTACATCTACAAGAGTCAGGGTTCCTGCAATATTATTCTCATAATATTCCCAAGGCTTTACAACGGACTCTCCAACAGCCTTCAGTCCGGCAAAATGAATACAGGAGTCAATGTCTTCTTTGTCAAAAATCTGGTCAAGGGCTTCCCTGTCCAGGATATCTGCTTTATAAAATTTAACCGGCTTGCCTGTGATCTTGGAAACTCTGTCAAGGGCCTTCTCGCTGGAATTAGACAGATTATCCAGAACTACTACGTCATAACCGGAATTCTGAAGTTCTACAACTGTATGGCTTCCAATGTATCCTGCACCGCCTGTTACTAAAATTGCCATGATATTTTCCTCCTCGTTTGCTGCAAAGTTCCCACCATTCATCACAATCAATAAACAAATAACCTTCTGCTGTTTTCTCTTTTCACAGCACTCCACGGAATGTTATCCGCAAACAGCAACTGTGATGGTTTATGTCCATTCTTTGCAATCCTTATTAGTAACCTGGAAGGCATTTTTTATGCCTGCCAAGTTAGAATACCACTATTTATATTTTTCTACAATAGCTTTCATCTCAGATAATTTCTGTTCCATATCCCACACCAACTTGAACTGGGTTCTTGCACGATCCAGATTCTGATTCTCTCGATGGATGCGGAAATAATGATCTCCCTCCAGATGGTCTGCCAGGAAACGCATTCCACACTCAAAGGTCATCAGGATTGCACCCATCGGAAGCATTTCCACCTCCAAATCTGTGAGGGCACCGCCGCAGCCTTCCAGAAATCCTTTTACATACACCTCAAACAGATGAAGGTCACAGGACACTTTGGAAATATCCTGCTCATCCTCTGCTGCCGTGCTTGCGCCAAAACGGATGGAATCACCAAAATCATTCAGAGAAAGTCCCGGCATTACCGTGTCCAGATCGATCACACAGATTCCCTTATGGGTAGCATTGTCGATCATGATATTATTCAGCTTTGTGTCATTGTGCGTTACACGAAGAGGCAGCTTACCTGCATCCTGTAAATCCACAAGTGTATGGGCCAGCTGCTCTCTTTCCAGGACAAACTGTATCTCCTTCTGAACATCAGCCGCCCGTCCGCATGCATCCTCTTCCACAGCCTTTTTAAAATTGGCAAATCGCTTCACTGTATTATGAAAATCCGGGATTGTCTCATGAAGAGTATCTGCCGGATAATCAGCAAGAAGGCGCTGGAAATTACCAAATGCAAGAGCACTCTGGTAAAAATCCTCGTCATTTTCCACCTGATCAAAGCAGGTTGCATCTTCTATAAACAGATACGCTCTCCAGTATTCTCCCTCTTTATCTACAAATAAGGAGCTCCAGCACGGTCATTTACGATATTCAGGGTTTCGCGCTCTGCATCCCCGCCATTTTCCAGGATTTTCTTCTTCAGCCAGGAGGTGACACCACTGATATTCTCCATAAGACCAACAGGATCTTTGAAAATCTGCTTGTTCATTTTCTGGAGAATATAGCGCTTCTGTCCGGCTTCTGTGGAAAATACAGCACAGTAAGTCTCATTAATGTGGCCATTTCCAAATATGCCAACCTCTTCAAGTTTACCGCCAAAATCAAAGCTGTTGATTACTTCCATCAGTTCCTGATGGCTTACATCTTTTGTTTTTCCCACTTATTTTTCCTCCCAAAGCTTCTGAGGATAAAGACCGTCATCTTTCAGCTTCTGAATTGCAGCAACTACTACCGGCTTATCTTCTTTATAGGTAACTCCATACCATTTGTCCATAGATTTCAGAACTTTGACAGTTGCTTTCTTCTCGCCAAGAAGCTCATCTACAACAAATGGAAGGAAATATTCGCATTTCAGAGGATTCTTTTCCACATTTTCTTTCAGGAATAATGGGAATCTGTCCTTCAGTTCTCTCAGAATGCTTGCAGAAAATCCCCACATATTCATAGACACCGTAGCATCCATAGGAAGCTCTGTCCATGTAGCACCATCATCCTCGGTATAAGCAGCACCGCCATCTCTCTTCTCAATATGGGTGCGCTCATTAATATCCTTCAGAAATCCCTCTTCGTCTGTCACACAAACACCACGAGCCACATGTCCATTATCTGTCAATGTGTTCTCAAGCTTGTAGCCTACCATCATGTACTGATAAATGCCGTCTTTATCCTGATTCTCTGTAAGGAAATCATATGCCATCTTAAATGCATGACGTCCATAATAATCATCCGCATTAATAACGGCAAAAGGTCCATCAATCACATTGATACAGCTCATGATTGCATGTCCGGTTCCCCATGCTTCACACGTCCTTCCGGAACTGTAAAGCCTTCCGGAAGATTATGCAGATCCTGGAATACAAATTCTACCTGGATATGCTTACTCATACGATCTCCGATAGCAGCACGGAAATCAGCCTCATTCTCCTTCTTTATAATAAATACAATTTTTTCAAACCCTGCCTGAATAGCATCATAGATAGAAAAATCAATGATAATGTCCCCGTCCTTATCAATAGGATCGATCTGCTTCAGGCCACCATATCTGCTTCCCATACCTGCTGCCATTACTACCAATACCGGCTTTTTCATGTTATTGCTGCCTCCCATTTTTTATTTGTCAAAACGGATATTCCTGATCCGCTTTGTTGCTTATTCATAACGATACCAGGGACAAACAATTGCCCCTGGTTCGATGGTAACAGACAAATCTCTTCTTGTCAATTTCTATCAATTATTTCACAGGAAATACTCCGGTTTTAATATTCCCAGACCGCTCCCCAGCACTTTTCCTGACTTCAGATATTTCTTTGCAGCTCTCTGAAGAGATGTGTTCTCGGAATATACATTCAGGTTCCGCTGTACCTTTCCCCAAATACGCCATTCAGCCTCACGCTCATCCCAATCTGTTTCTACAATCTGAAATTGATTCTGAAACATAATGATATTGCTTTTCTCCGGCAAAATGTCTTTAAGCCCCGGATAGAGCAGCCAGGAATGACACAGATACGGCATCTCTTTTCCCCAGAAAGCCATTCCCTGAATAATGGATTCCCTCACACTCTCCAGTGTGAGCTTTTCGCCCTGTGGAATATGAATACTGATGATCGGATCTCCTTTTTTTACCATTCTTTCTCCTGCTGTAAAATTCCAGCGGGAATCCATGATTTCAAATTGCATTCTTCCAAGCCTGAAAATGGTAAGCTTCATATGGCGGAAAAACCAGTCGTATTCATCAATTCCATACTCTCCATATTCCAGAAACAGTTTTCACACCAAAAGGTCAGATCGTAAAAAGTGTCCCTGAAAATTTCCCGGCTGATTCCCCGCTTTTCATAAGCATCATAGGTTTCGGCGCCCATGCGGCATAAATAATACAGAAACACAAGCCGATAATCCTTTTCCAAAAGAATTTTTTCATAAAACAAAGCTCTGTCTTTCTCATACAAAAGCTTATTTTCCTGATATTCTTCCTCCCCAATGCGTCCGGATTCCTGAAGCTCATTAAGCAGATGCACAGCCTCCGGCAGCATGTTGATTTCAGCTAAAAATTCATTTATTTTCATTGGCAAATCCTCTGAGATTTACAACCTGTCCCGTTATTCTTGCTTCCTCTGCTGCCAGTGCCATCAGATGACTCTCCACGGAAACAGCAGCGTCTGTTTTACCCTTTCTTCCTTCTCCTACCATACGGACAAAATCATGCATCATACTCATATCACTTCCGTTATGTCCGTTTGCAGGTGTGTGAAGCTCTATTGTCTCCAGATTCCCACTGACAAAATCTCTGATCTCAATAGTACCTGCATCCATATCGCCTTTGATCTCACCTTTTGTTCCCATAAGACGGATCCGTCTAGCACACTGGTCTGTAAAGGCTGTCATAAGGAAGGACGCTGTTACCTGATTTTCAAACTTTATGTCAACGGACTGGTGATCTACTACTGTATTATCACAGTGGAATACACATCTTCCGTAAGGTCCTTTTTTCAAAGCCTCCAATACATGCTCCGGATCTGTCTGATCGGTCACTGCACGTACCAGATAGCCATCTAAATTCTCCAGATAAAAGCGTGGTGCATAGAAAGCACATTCATCTCTATGTGGGCATCCATCCAGACAATAAGCAGGAGCTCCTTCCGGTGCATTTTCCTCTGTAAAATAAGACAGTTCACCAAAGGAACTAAGGCTTTCGCATTTACTGTCTGCCAGCCACAGCATGATATCCATATCATGACAGCATTTCTGCAGGATCATAGGACTGGATTCCTCTGCATTTCTCCAGTTTCCTCTTACAAAGCTATGTGCCTGATGCCAGTAACCTACCTCTTCCATATGCTGGATAGTCATAAGTCTTCCTATTTTGCCTTCTTCCAGAAGTTCTTTTAATTTGGAAAAGAACGGAGAATACCGAAGTACGTGGCACACGGACAGAATACGGTCGTATTTCTTCGCCATCTCTCCCATTTCAATGATTTCTTTCTTGTCGGGAGACATGGGCTTTTCACAAAGTACATGATATCCCTTTTTCAGAGCCATGATCGTAGGCTCATAATGCATCCTGTCCATGGTGCAGATCATGGCACAATCTGCCAGCTTTTCTTTTCCAAGAAGCTCTTCATAGCTTTCGAAGCAAAGCTCTTCCGGAATATTGTGTCTTTTTGCAAAGCTCTCTCTGCGCTCTTTATCCGGCTCTGCAACTGCCACCACCTGAAATTCATCTGGATGGTCCAGTGCATACTGAGAATAAACATGACCTCCTCTAAGGCCTGCTCCAATTACAATACTCGTTACCTTTTTCATACTCTTTTACTCCTGTCGCAAACGTATTTTTAAAACCGTATCTTTTCATCTGGCAATGGATAGGTAAATACCGGATCATCTCCGAAGGAAACAAAGGCCACATCCGGATACAGCACCGTATTCCATGCTTCCCCTCTGTTCACCTCACTGCCGTCTGCAAGATATGTAACAGATTCCAGCTTATCCGGGCCGATTCCATACAGCGGAAGTGCTCCAAGCGGTGTCTCATAAACATGAGCATAAATGATGTCACCTTTCTGGGTATATCTTCCCCAATCCGGCTTTTCCAATTTGGAAATTCCGCATCCGTAAATGCTCTCCCCATTTTTTTTCATCCATTTTCCAACTTCTGTGAGAATCTGAACACTCTCCTCCGGAATATTTCCACGGGCATCTGGTCCCACGTTCAGGATCATATTTCCACCCTTGCTGGCACATTCCACCAGCTTTCTTACAAGCATCTGAGGGGTCTTATACTGATGGTCGAAATTGCAATATCCCCAATGATTATTCATAGTGGCACAAAGTTCCCATGGAATGGGTTCTCCCTTGTCATCACATACTCCTTTTGGAGGAATGATCTGCTCCGGACTTGCAAAATCACCGCTGTAAATCAGTGGTTTCTCTGTTGTAATGCTGCCATGGTTATCCCCCGCACCTTCCAGACGGTTGTCAATGATCACATCCGGCTGATACTTTCGAACCATTTTGATCAGCTCTGTGGCTTTCCATTTTTCTCCGGTCATATCGTCATAGGAAAAATCGAACCATAGAAGATCCAGCTTGCCATACCCTGTTACAAGTTCCTTTATCTGGCCATGCATATACGCAAGATATCTGTCAAAATCAATTTTTTCATCTTTATATGCCGGATTGTTTCGCATAGGATGCTGCCTGTCTCCATATTTAGGAAAATCCGGATGATGCCAGTCGATAATGGAAAAATAAAGACCAACCTTTAATCCTTCCTCTCGGCATGCATCTACAAATTCTCTTACCAGGTCTCTGCCTGCTTTTGTGTTTGTTGACTTGTAGTCTGTCAGTTTAGAGTCAAACAGACAAAATCCGTCATGGTGCTTTGCTGTAAGTACCACGTACTTCATGCCTGCTTTTTTTGCCAGACAAACCCATTTCTTCGGATCATAATCCACAGGATCAAACTGATCAAAATACTTACTGTATTCCTCAATTGTCATTTCTTTCTGTGACATCATCCATTCACCGCATGCTGGAATGGAGTATAATCCCCAATGAATAAACATACCGAATCTGTCTTCCATAAACCATTTGGTGCGCTGTCTTATTTCCTCATTCATGTTTCTATTCTCCTGTCTTCTTCATTATATCAGAAAATTTTGTATATTCAGCATTTTTATCAAAAAACTTTCATTTCACCTGTCAACCTTTCACGGCTCCGCCAGACAGTGCCTCAATAAAGAATCTGCTGAAAATACAGTACAGAAGCACAGGCGGAAGAATGATAATCACCATAGCGGAAAAAAGTCCGTTATAATTGGTGTTAAAGGCTGTTGTGAAAGTAGACAAAAGCGCCGGTACTGTCAGCTTTTCCCTTGTGATCAGCACAAGAGAGGCCCAGTAATACTCATTCCAATTATTCAAAAACGCAAGCACAGCTGCTGTCATAATTCCCGGACGTGCAATTGGAAAAATTACTTTCATCCAGGTCTGTACATACCCACATCCGTCAATTCTCGCCGCCTCTTCCAGCTCTCTTGGGATATTGTCGTAATAGTTTTTGATCACAAAAAAACTCACTGCAATTCCACTGCAGGAATAAATCAGGATCAGCGCAGATCTTGTATCATATAAATGCAGGCGGTTTACCAGATTATATACCGGATAAGTAAGGGCTGTGGCTGGGATAAACATGGTGGAATACAAAAGTACATTTACCAGTGCTTTTCCTTTGAATTCCATTCGCGCTACCACATATGCAGACATGGAAATCATCACCACACTGATCACCACGAAACACCTGCGACAAAAAGACTGTTTCCAAAATATCTCATCACATGTAAATCTTTAAATGTGGAAATATAACCATCCAGACAAATGGATTCCGGAAGCTGAAAGCCAGGTCTCGCCATAGGATCTTTTTTCAGGCTGGATAAAACCAGCCAGCCAATGGGAAGCAACGACACGATCAGCGCCCACGCAAGACAAATGTAAGTCACGATCCTGGTTCCCGCCGGCATACTATTTACACCTTTCAGGGTATTTGTTTTTTTCATATTCATCCTCTTTTCCTTCTTATTCTTTCTCTTTCCTGAAAGAAATGCTGTATACAAAATTAATCACCAAAATGATTACCATCCCAGCCAGGATCTGAATCATTGCCACTGCATTGGCACGTCCAAACTGGTTCTCGGACTGGTAATGGCAAGCTCGCGGATAATGTAACTGATACTGTAGGTTCCTGCAGCTCCTTTTGTCAGGAAATAAACCTCGTTATAAAGAAGGAAGCCGGAGGTTGCAGCAAGAACGGATACTGTTTTTAAAGTTCCTTTAATCATAGGGATTGTAATATACCAGTCCTGCCTCAGACCGCTTGCCCCATCCAGCATAGCTGCTTCTCTTACCTCTTCCGGCACTGCCATAATATTCCCCAAAATCATTAAAGTTGTAGTTCCTGTAAAGAAAATATAGGCACAGGTCATGGCCACAAAAGCCGGTCCTTTCAGAAGTAGGATATTATCCCTGAACTCTTTGTTGAAAAGACGAATGATCGGTTGATAATTCCATAAGAAGGGTTGTACAACTGTAAAAATACAATGCCCATAGCGGCAGTTGAGATCATATTCGGAATAATATAAACATTTCGTACAAATTTAATACCTTTTACCTTTCTGGACAGGGCCAGAGCGATCAAAGCAGCAATGGGAATCTGTACCACTGCTCCAAGAATGGCCCAGGTGGTTGAATTTTTCAGTGCTTCCCAGAAAAATGGATACTTGTTAAAAATATAATCATAATTATCCCACAAATTGCTCCAACCGAAAAACTCCGGACTAGTAATATTGGTATAATCCCATTTGCAGAAAGAAGTGATAAACACCGTAATAATGGGATACAGATAAAATACGCAAAATGCGATCAGGGTAGGCGCAAGAAACGCTATAATAAATCCTTTTCTCCGCGTACCCAGCTTATTCTTTCTTTTTTTCGCAGCATTCTGATTTTCCAAATTCATACCTCCAAAAAGGGAAGAGATTTCTCCCCTCCCTCTTCTATTTCATTCATAGTTTCTGTTCATCACAGCTGTGTGCTTTAAGCCACCAACGCGATCAGCTCTGTCTGAAGTGCTGCAAATCTTGCATCAATATCTGTTCCTGATACCGCACACTCCATCAATGCATTGATGATAGCTTTGTCCACGTCAGATCCCCAGGTATAGTTCATGTCAATCACTACAGTATCAGCTTCATTTACCTGAGAGCAAGCCTGTGCAAGCTTTCTTGTAGCTGCGTCATCACTCTCTTCTGCAAGTGCGTTCAAATCAACTGTTGTGTTACATGGATTTGCCTGTACGCCAGTGAAAATTTTTTCTTGAACCTCAGCACTTGTCATATATTTGATAAATTCAAGTGCTAGCTCTGTTTTCTCATCACTCATGTTATTTGCCACAGCAAGTCCGCCGCCTGCAGAAGCGATTGCAATATTTCCAGGGAATAAAGCAGGCTCAATGGCATCTGTTAAAGAGGCATCAATTCCACTTGCATTCCATACACCATTGAAAAGAACACCAGCCTTACCATTTGTATTAAATTCTGCCATAAGATTACCGTTATCATCTGTAGTATGCTCAGAACCATTTGCCTGATCCAGATTTGCAGCAGTCTTAAATGCAGCTGCAAATTCCTCTGAATTGATGGTGTCCTCTGTCAGCTCAGATTCCAGCATTTTCTTTCCTTCATCTGTAGAAGCCATAACTGTGTTTACAATATAGCTGGAGCCCTGTCCTGCAATGTATCCGTACACATCCTCGTCCAGAGCACGGATTTTTTCCATTGCTTCTCCAAAAGAATCCCAGTCTGCAAACACCTCCTCTGTAATTCCGGCTTTTTCAAAAATATCGGAATTATACCATAAGCCACGGCTCTCAATCTGATCATGCACTGCATAAATATGACCATCCATATCATGCTGTGTATAGTTAAGACCAACTGCATCCTGCAGACCATTTTCATCGATATACGGTTTCAGATCGTATACCAGATCCTGGGAAAGTGCTGCCTGCGGAACTCCGCCACCGCCTACATCTACCAGATCCGGGAAGGAACCGCCAGCAACCTGTGCACTTACAATGTCATCTCTGTTTTCTACAGCGATTGGTTTGAATGTAACTGATCCATCAGCATGTTCCTTTGCGAACTCATCATAGATATCCCTCATAACCTGAGCTGCAGCCCACTCGCTCTCATCCTGGTAATATCCATGGTAAAATTCCAGAACATCATCATCTGCATAAGCAGTCGTTCCAAATCCAACCAGTGCAGTAGTCCCCATTGCTGCTGCCAGTAAAACACTTACCATTTTTTTCTTCATTACAAAAATCCTCCTTCATAAATTATACGTCTTTGCTTTAACTGTCCTTATTTTACCCTTGTTTTTAGTATTTTTGAATGAATCCCATTTGCAATTTACAGGTATTTATTGACATTTTCACAATAAAAATAAGGAAAATATTTACCTGACGGCAATATTTTCCTTATCTTTATTTTCCCTATTTATCTATTTTCATTTCACCCAGCTGCCGGGTAAAAGCTTCCGGTGAAATTTTACCGGTAAGCTCTCTGAAAATGTTTTCTGTAAAATAGGCTTTCTGTTCATAAGTCCACAGATTATCCGGAACTTCAATTTTATCCTCTGCACTTAGAACCAGAGAAGCAGCCTGAAACAGCCGCGGCATTTCCTTCTCGTAAGAATCCAGAACTACCTGCTTATTCGCCGGAATCTGCTCTGTTTCCTCCAAAATCCGCGTCTGCACCTTCTTGCTTAGCATATATTTCAGGAACCGGATGGAAGCCTCCTCTTTCTGTTCGTTTCCACTTTTTCCAAGCACATAACCAAAACAGGCAGATTCGCAAGACAGCTTCTTCCCGGATGTAGTTGGAAGCAGTGCATACTTGGCATTAATGTTTTCGGAAATCATGGAAGCGCCCCATACGCCATTCACATATATGGCAAGCTTTCCTTCATTGAACAATCTGGTCTCATCCAAATAACTGTATTCTGCATTTTCGGAGGTGGAATATACATAAATTTCCTGCAGCCGTTTCAATACCTCTGAAATTGTACCGATATCGTTTCTGTCCTTTTCTGTACCTTCTTCCAGAAGCATATGATCCATAAAATAAAGATAGCCCTCCGGAGATGTCTGAAGCGAAGCAATTTCATTATTCTCACGTTCCGACCATTTCCAGATTTTGTAGCACATACCGCGAAAAGCATCCCAGGTCCTGGGAATTTCCTTTACGCCAGCTGCGTGCAGAATATCTTCATTATACCAATAACCACCACTTAAGGACAAAACATCTGACACTGTAAACAGCTCCCCTTCTTCTGTGGTCCAATAGTTCAGATTGGTCTGGGAAATATTGGAGGCAAACTCTTCATCTTTTTTCACATAGGGCATAATATCCAGCGCCATATCATTTTCTACAATAAAATCATAGGTTGTATTCTGTCCCATACCGCTGAAGGTAATCACATCCGGCATATCTCCCACCATGATCATGTCCTCCACCTTACGCAGCATTTCCTTTCTTCCTGGCATGGAGATCAGCTGCACCTCAATGTCCGGATTCTCCTTCTGAAATCCATCGTAAATATCCCTCATAGCTACATGATCTTCACCAGTTCCGCCCCATGCATGAATCATTGTGATAGTTACAGGCTCTTTTTCTTCTTTCCCGCAGCCTCCAAGGATCAGACTCCCGGCTATTCCGATACTAAAGAAAAGACCTCTAATTTTTCTCTTCATGTTGTTCTCTTTTCCTGAATTCTTTTGGTGATACCCCGGTTATCTTTTTAAACATTTTTGAGAAATAACCAGCATCTTCCACTCCTACCGCTTCTGAAATCTCATAAGTCTTCATCTCTGTATTCTGCAGATATTCTTTTGCCTTTTCCACCCGTTTCATTAAAATCTCATCAAACAGATTCACACCTGTTTTATTCTTATAATAACGGCTGAGATAGCTGCGGTTCACATGCAGGTATCTGCAATATCATCCAGCGTGATCTTTTTGCGAAAATTTTCTTCCAGATACTGTTCAATCTGATCAAGCAGTGATTCCGGTTCTTCTGCCTTCGTATGCTCCTGGATTTCGATCTCCTTTTTCAGTCTGGATAGCTTTCCAATTGCTTTTTCCACTGCCAGTGGAAGTTCGTCTATAATGGAAATCTTAAGCACATACTCACATACACTGTATTTAATGGCACGTTTGGCATACTCAAAATCTGAATATGCGGTAAGGATGATCACCTGGGTTTCCGGGCAGGTTTCGTATACATATTTACATACTTCTAATCCGTCAACACCAGGCATCTGTATATCTGTGATCACAATGTCCGGCATTTCTCCCCGGATCTTCTCCAATAGTTCCTGTCCATCACTGACTACGCTCTCCAAAGAACAGTCCATTTTTTCCCAATTTATCAGTTTCTGCAAAGCCTCTCTGATGTATCCTTCATCATCGGCTGCTACCACTTTCCACATAATTTCCACCTCTTTCAATTGGAACTGCAATTTCTATTTCCGTTCCCTTTCCCGGTTCGCTCCAGACCTGAAACTTGTAATAATCTCCATACAGGATCCGGAGCATTTTCTTTGTATTTTCCCAGCCCACATGGGTATGAGGAGTTTTTTCTTTATTTTCCTCTGCCTTCGTCTGATTCCGACAAACGCCTACTCCATCATCTTTTACCCAGATGTAGAGCATTTCCCTTTCATATAAAAGGACCTGCAGATTTCCTTTTCCACGCTTTGGTTCCAAACCATGCGAAACTGCATTTTCCACCAGTGGCTCAATAAGAAGACGGGGAATCAGATCTTCGCCGATTTTTTCATCTTCAAGCTTCACCTCATAAGACAGTTTATCCTGGTAACGGCTTTTCTGCAGATATAAATAAAACTGAACTATTTCCAGTTCCTCTTTTACCTTTATCTTAATCTCTTTTTCCCGGAATATCTTACCCTGCATCAGTCTGGAAAAAGCATTCAGTCCATCGTAAACTTCTTCGTTTCCAGCCATTTTCGCTTTCAGACTCAGCATGGCCAGAATATTAAACTGGAAATGCGGATTTATCTGGGACTGCAGATATTTTACCTGAGACCGGGCTGCCACAATTTCTTTTTCATAAACCTGAGTAATCAGATATTCGATCCTGTCTGCCATCTCATTAAACACGATTCCCATGTCATGAAATTCCTGAATAGAGGAATCTTCCATTCTGGCATTCAGATCCGGTTTTCCAAAAGCCTGTATGCTTTGGATCATCCTGGTAACCGGTTTGGTGAAACGGTAGCTGATAGCATATGAAACCAGAAATGCAATTCCCAGTACCACAATAAGACCCACAAGAACGATAAAAAGAGTGGGCTTCAAAATAGAAAAAATATTCCCATACCCTACTGAGATCACTGTACGTACTCCAAATCCACAGAGATTTCCATAACCAATCACCTTCGTACCTGCCAGGTCTTTTGTTCCATTCCATGAATTCTCAGAAGTCTGCAGCTTTTTCACCAGCTCCTGAGCTCCTTCTGAGGCAAGCAGCTGATCGTTTTTATCCAGGACAGCCCATCCTCCATTATGATACAGCTGTACCGTTTCCAGAACTTTCGCTACTGCACTCTGACTGATCTGCACGATTCCGATTCCTTTTTCCCTCATATTTTCATCATAAATTCTAAAAAAAATATTTAATTCATCTTTATCAGACAAACAGGCGTACTGGTCACTGGTACTTTTAAATTCCTGCTGCATGTTTTCGTATTTTCGCTTCTGTTCTCTCCCGGCAGCCAGTGTGGTGGCATAATAGTGCTCATAAATACATTCATTCCCATTATTAAACAGATAAATTCCAGTAACAAAAGGAAGCTGGCGTTCCACCATATTCCGCTCTGAAAAAAGCTCCATGCTGTAAGAAAGCTGTGGTTCTATTTCCTCCAGGTCGTATTCTTCTTTCTGAAAAAAGTCATCCAGTACCGTATTATGACGTATGGCGATCACACTATCCTCAATAAACTGCATATGAGCCTCATACTGCTGACTGGTATATCGAAGTACATATTCAATATCTTCCTGTGTTTTCTGAAAGAAGAAAGAGAAAAAGACATAGAAAACAGCTGCACATACAGACAGTAAAGTACATACAGAGGTCAGTATCATCAGAAATGTAAGTTCCCTTTTCAGAGTGTAGTTTTTTTTCATTTTATTTATCCCCAGGGTAAATTTCTATATTATAAATTCATTATAGGAAAAGCTTTCGAAACTTGCAATCAGTTTTCACCAAAAAAAGCAATAAAAAGCAGAAATATTTATAGCATTTCACCTAAATATAGGGTATACTGTTATTGTCTGAAAGAACAAGGGCAGGGTTTTTATATGACAGCATTCTGATAATGCCGTTATTTTTTTGCACCTTGTTAAAGTGATCATTCTCACTTATTGACAAAGAAGGAGAGGTAAAATGAAAGTAATTAAAGTCAAGAATTATGAAGAGCTGAGCCGTACTGCAGCTACTATTATCGCCGGTGTTATTTTGTCCAAACCGGATTGTATCCTTGGACTTGCTACCGGTTCTTCCCCGGTAGGTACCTACGATCAGCTAGCTGCTATGTATGAAGAGGGAATACTGGATTTTTCCCATGTAAAATCTGTGAACCTGGACGAATATGTAGGACTGGACGGATCCAATGACCAGAGCTACCGTTACTTCATGAACAAGAACCTGTTCAGCAGAGTCAATATAGATATTAAGAATACCTATGTTCCGGACGGAACCAATCCGGATACAGAGGCCTGCTGCGAAGCTTACAATACACTGCTTAAGAATATAGGAGCTGCAGACCTTCAGCTTCTTGGAATAGGACCTAATGGTCACATCGGATTTAATGAACCAGACGACCATTTCCAGGCTGGCACACACTGTGTAGATCTTACAGAGGCTACCATCCAGGCGAATAAACGCTTTTTTGCAAGCGAGGAGGATGTGCCTCGCAAGGCTATTTCTATGGGAACTGGCAATATTATGAGCGCAAAGACCATTCTTCTTGTAGCTAACGGCAAGAATAAAGCCAAGGCTCTCGCTGCTGCGATCAAAGGACCTGTTACCCCACAGTGCCCGGCTTCCATCCTTCAGTTCCATCCCAATGCAATTATTGTGGCAGATGAGGATGCACTGAGCGAACTGTAATTAAAAAAAAGGAGCTGCTTCAATATGTTCCAAAAAGGCTTTCTGCAAGCTGTACGTCACAATTTGCAGAAAGCCTTTTTCAACACGCTCTAAAAAAGCAGCTCCATTTTTGTACCTTTTCCAAGATCGCTGTCCACATTGATCTGTGCATGATGTAAGGTTGCCCCGTGCTTTACAATGGACAGTCCAAGACCGGTTCCTCCAGTCTGCCGCGAATGGCTTTTGTCCACCCGGTAAAATCTCTCAAATATTCTTTTCTGTTCAGATTTCGGAATTCCGATTCCATCATCCTCAACCCGGTAAAAAGGACGATTCCCTTTTCTGCCTACATAAATATGAATGTGTCCTCCCGGATTGGTGTAACGAACAGCATTGTCCGCAATATTGTACAGCATTTCATATAAAACATGCCGTACTCCCTGAATGTTGATTGGAATACCACAATAATCCAACGAAATGTTTTTCTTTTCCGCATGATCCCGGAGATTGTTTACCACATCCTTTGCCAGCTCATCAAGCTCCACACTTTCCATGGAGACCACTGCATCCTGCTGTTCATCCAGGCGCGACAGCTGGATAATATCTGCCACCAGATTTCCCAGACGATTGGCCTCCTTATAGATTCGTCCTGAAAAATCAGCAATATTCTCCGGTCTCACCATTCCATTCATCATCAGCTCCGCATAACCGGAAATAGACATCAGAGGTGTCTTTAATTCATGGGAAACATTTGCAGAGAATTCCCTTCTCACAGCCTCAGTCTTCTTCAACTCCTCCAGCTGGCTTGCAATCTGCTTATTCTGCTGATCCACCCGCATCAACAAAGGACGGAGTTCTTCGTAGCATACATTCGAAAGAGGATGCTCCAGATCCAGGTTGTTCACCGGCTCGATCAGACTCTTTGTCTGCCTTTGCACCAGAACGATCTCTACCAGAATGATCAACAGCATCAAAATTCCAAGCCAGATAAAGCTGCTAAGCAACGTATGGAACACACTGTCTGTTGTTTTTGCCAGGCGGAGGATTCTGCCATCATTCAGCTTCACCGCATAATAAAAGGTCTGGTGTGACAAGGTTTCCGAATAACGGACGATTTCTCCCTGTCCATCTTCCATAGCCTGGATAAATTCCGGACGGCTGCTGTGGTTTGGAAGTTTTGAAGCCTCTGCCTCATTATCATAGAGTACGTTTCCCTCTGAATCGGTGAGCGTAATACGGGTATCTGTGGTTTTCCCACATTTCCGTTTAAATACTCTTCTCCAACTTCTTCAATCCCCACTTTTACATATTCAGCTTCATCTCGGACGCCCTTTTTCATAGTACTGTTAAACTTATCATACATCACAAAGCTGGCGGCTATAAAGGTAAGGATAACCGTGAGAACGATCATCACACTGGTATGACTGAGGATTTTCTTTTTCATCCCTGACTGCCTCCCTTGTCTGCCATTCTGTAACCTACGCCGCGGACAGTCTCGATTAGTCTGCCGGCATCCCCAAGCTTCTGCCGAAGGGTTCGCACATGTACATCCACAGTTCTGGTCTCCCCGTCAAAATCATAGCCCCATATATGGCACAAAATCTGGTCACGGGTCATAACGATTCCTCTGTTTTCCATAAGATACAGAAGAAGTTCAAATTCCTTGCGGGTAAGCTCCACAGGCTGCTCATCACAATACACCTGATGACGGCCTGGAAAAATACGAAGTTCCTCACAGCTAAGCTCTCTGTCATCTCCGTGGCGGCTGCTGCGCCTAAGCACCGCCTTCACCCTGGCTATAAATTCCATCATTCCAAAGGGCTTGGTAATATAATCGTCTGCACCGGCTTCCAGAGCACGAACCTTATCAAATTCTGCTTCCTTGGCAGTTACCATAATGATGGGAATATCTCTGGTTCCGGAAGATTTTTTCAGTTTTTCCAGAATGGAATATCCATCCTCTCCCGGAAGCATAATATCAAGAAGAATCAGCTCTGGTTCCTCCTCTGCAAGGGCTTTCCACAATTCCTGGGAGTCTTCTAACCCTCTTGCATGAAATCCGGTCGTCTCTAATGTATATACTAAAAGATCACGGATGTTGTTATCATCTTCAACACAAAAAATCATTTTTTAGTATTCTCCTCCCATGTCTTACCTATTTTTTACATTACCTGTAAATCATCATTATTTCTTAGTATACGTACTTTTTTCCCCTTATACAAGTGCACAACTGTAAAGTCACGGTAAAAAGCAGGAAACAGGTTACCGTTCACGACCTGACCAGTAACACGCTTCGCGATGCACAGAAATCATACATTCGCATGTTTTCGCGCCGCAAAAATTATATTACCAGTCGCTGCCTCCGGAAATGATTCTCACAGGAATTTTTCCAGAGCAGCAACTGGCAACATCTACTCTCCCGGTTACGGAAGCATATAGTTCACACGGGCAACCTCCAGTTCGTGATGGAAATGTTCTCCCGGTGCATTTTTTACAGTGTCAAGGTGACTGTGGGTATCATAAAGATCCTCATGCACCTGAGTCACACAGACTCCGATATTGGAACAATGATCTGCAATTCTCTCCAGGCTGGTTGTAATATCAGAAAGCACAAATCCCATCTCTATTGTACATTCTCCGGCACGAAGACGATTTACATGGCGTCTTTTCAGCTCACGGCTTAGCTCATCGATCACTTCTTCCAGAGGCTCAATTTCTTCGGCTGCTCTCATGTCCTGGTTTGCAAAAACGCTATACGCTTTTTCCACAATATCCGACACGGCTTTTTCCATAATGTGAAGTTCCTGCACTGCCTTGTCTGAAAAGCGGGCATTTTTTTCTGAAATTTCCTTTGCAGATTTCATAATGCTAAGTGCGTGATCGGAAATACGCTCAAAATCTCCGATACAGTGAAGCATAATGGACAAGCTGTGGCTGTCTTCCAGAGAAAGATCTTTCTGATTCAACTTGATCAGATAGGTTCCCAGTTCGTCCTCATAGCGGTCAACCTTTGCTTCAATCTTTTCCACACGGAAAGCTGTCTCCTCCTGGAAATCATCCAGCAAACCAAAAGAAAGGTTCAAAGCGGTTTTGGACTGCTCTGCCATTTTCCTGGCAGCTGTTTTGCTCTGCTCAATAGCAATACCAGGATTACTAAGAAAACGGGATTCCAGGATCATAAACTCCTGATCTTCTGCGGAAATAACTTTCTCCTCTTTTGTATCACGGACAGTTGCACATGCCATTTTTACAAGCATATCTCCAAATGGAAGAAGTACAAGTGTTGCAATGATGTTAAAGGCACTGTGGATCACTGCGATGCCGGCAGGACCTGCCACTTCTTCAATGAAAGAGAAATGTAAAAATCCATTCAGCACATAGAATACAACCATAAATGTAACAGTTCCTACAATATTGAAGTACAGATGAACGATTGCTGCACGTTTTGCATTCTTAGTAGCACCGATTGAAGAAAGCATTGCTGTAATACAGGTTCCAATATTCTGTCCCATGATAATCGGAAGCGCTGCTCCGTAACGGACTGCACCAGTTACACAAAGCGCCTGGAGAATACCAACAGAAGCTGATGAAGACTGAATAACAGCAGTCAGAAGTGCACCGGCCAGCACACCTAAAACAGGGTTGGAGAACTTCAGAAGGATGTTTGTAAATTCCGGTACCTCTGCCAGAGGTTTTACGGCACCGCTCATGGTATTCATACCGAACATCAGCACTGCGAAACCAACCAAAATGTTTCCAATATCTTTCTTCTTTTCATCATGAAGGAAGACAATAAAAACAACTCCGATCAATGCCAGAATCGGTGAAAATGAGTTTGGGTTCAAAAGTCTTACAAAGAAATTGGAGCTTTCAATTCCTGCCAGGCTGAGGATCCATGCGGTAACAGTAGTACCGATATTTGCGCCCATAATAAAGCCAACAGCCTGAGACAGATGCATGATTCCCGAGTTTACGAAGCCGACTACCATAACTGTGGTTGCCGATGAAGACTGAATGATTGCAGTAACTGCTGCACCAACCAAAACTGCTTTCACACGGTTAGATGAAAGGTTTTCCAGAATCTTTTCCAGTTTACCGCCGGAAAGCTTTTCCAGACCGTCTCCCATTACCTGCATTCCATAAAGGAACATCGCCAGTCCGCCGACCAATGTCAGAATGCTAAAAAAATCCATTACGTTTCCTCTCCTTTTTTATCCTTTTAAAAGTTTATTGGGTTCTTAATTTCTTTTGTTTACAAAACCAATATAAGTGGGCTATGTAAAGTTTCGGGTGAGAAGAATGTTAAATATATGTAAAATACTTTACAATCTTGGATTTTCTTATACAGGAAAAATGTAAAGCCAGGCTGTTGAAAATGTAAAATATTTGTTTGATAGTTGATTTTACCGTATTTTCCAAATTTTACATTCAAAAAAATCCCCCAGGAAACATGAAGAATAATTTTACAATTATCGTTGCATATCTCATGAGGGATTTTTATATAATACGTGTAATGATTCAGTATCTTCACTGTTACACACTTCGCGGAATAACATCATCAGACTCGTTCTAGAGCATGTTTGAACAAGGCTCTGATACCTTTAAAATCCTCGGATTTCCTCTTCCTCTGAATGGGTTTTATCGATGGAGCGGATTTCCAGAAAGTAACTGTAACTATCATTTACCTTTACTTCCACTCTGTCGCCAATCTTATGACCTTTCAGTGCCATGCCAATCGGAGAGTCAATACTGATTCTGTTCTCCATGGAATTTCCCCGAATGGAAGTAACAAGCTTATATTTCTCAACCTCGTCATCTTCCTCAAAATAAACTTCTACAATGTCATCCATTCCAACCTCGTCACTGCAGGATTTATCAGAAACGATGGTTGCTGTTTTTAACATATTCTCCAGATAGCGGATGCGACTCTCGTTCTGGTTCTTATGACGCTTGGCAGCGTAGTATTCAAAATTCTCACTTAAATCGCCCTGGGCACGTGCTTCCTTTACTGCCTCAATTGCCTCTTTGCGGACAACCAGCTTACGGTGCTCAATCTCCTGTTCAATTTTCTCTACGTCTTTTTTGGTGAGCTTCTCTCTCATTTTTATACATCTCCTTTATAGCTGCAACACCACTTTGCACACCACCTTAACAGATGGCAAAGAGTTTGTCAAATTGCCAATGGAAAACATTAATTCCAATAATGCTATTGTTCACTCCATGAACAGAAACCCTATAATTTCTTTTTCCCCAGTCGGACTTCTTCCATCAGCTTCGCAGTCTCAGCATCTGCATGATCAAAGAGATAGGTATGACTGGACTGGCGGTGCTGATGCCATTCCTGGCGGAGCTGCTTTCTGGTCTCTTCGATTTCTTCTTTCAGACCTCTTGCGGAAATACGACTGGCGCCCTGCCCCATAATGATAATCTGTTCCAGTCCGTCTGAAGTAGCAACCGTTACCTGATGCTGTCTGCCGATTTTGTGGACTGTTTTTTCAATATATTGATCGGCAGTCTCCGCTTCTTTTGTGTAAACCACATGAATATTGTGATAAGTAAGCACTTCCTCCTGGTGTCCCTCCACCTTGTAAGCATCAAATACAAGAATCAAAGTACATTTCTTATATCCCTGATAATTACTTAAAATATCCATCAGCTTCGTCTGTGCTGCACGGACATCCGCATCTGCCAGTTCTTTCAGCTCCGGCCAGGCAAAAATAATGTTGTAACCATCCACAAGAAGGTATTCTTCCTGGTCTTTTTTTGCAGAAGAACTGCTGCCAGAATAAGATAGGGCACTTACCACTTTTTTATAAGAAGACACACGGTCTCTTTTCACCGGACCAAAGGTACGCTCAAAAATGGCCTGAAGTTCTTTGTCATCCTCATAGCTTCCACGGTAGGCAGATTCCGGCGGCTGGTAACCACTTCCCGCACGGCTTCCACTTCCAGATGTATTTCCGGCAGTTCCTGTACTGCCAGCTCCATTGCGTGCTGAATTTCTGGCACTTTGAGCAGTACCGTCTCCACTTGCAGGATTTCCAAAGCCTGATGCAGCATCCTCCCAGTCTTCCTCACTGAGATCATCCTCAAACTCTGCCATAATCCCAGTATCCAGGTGCATATACTCTTCACTTCATACCATGGCACCACAAATCCAGCTCCATGGGCACAAAATACAGACCCGGTAGGATTATCCAGATCCCGCTCAGAATCGTAGCCGATCTGTTCCACGATCTCATCTTGATTTTTACAAGGCTCATATCCTTTTAAACTGCAGAACAGTCTTCCCATTCCCCTTGTATAAGAAACTACTTCTTTCTGGTAATCGCGCATAGTCGAAACAGGCGCTTTTCCCTTCAAAATAGCGGTATTTTCCTCTGTCTCCATAGGAAGAAGAGTTCCCTGCATTTTCTGGATATCATTCATTGCACGGCCAACAACCTCCACCGGCACTTCCAGCCGAAATTCATAGTAAGGCTCCAGCAGAACATTCTGTGCTTTCTTAAGCCCCTGACGGATAGCCCGATAAGTAGCCTGACGGAAATCTCCGCCTTCCGTGTGTTTCTGGTGGGCCCGTCCGGTAAGCAGGGTAATCTGCATATCTGTGATCGGTGCACCAGTCAGCACTCCTCTGTGTTCCTTTTCTTCCAGATGGGTGAGGATCAGTCTCTGCCAGTTCCGGTCCAGCACATCCTCACTGCAGGCGGTAAAAAACTGCATTCCGCTTCCTTGCTCCCCTGGTTCCAGAAGAAGGTGAACTTCCGCATAATGGCGCAAAGGCTCAAAATGTCCCACACCTTCACAGGTGCTGCAATGGTCTCTTTATATACAATATTTCCCGTTCCAAAATCCACAGCCACATGGAACCGCTCCCAGATCAGCCTTTTCAAGATCTCGATCTGCACGTCTCCCATGAGCATGGCGTGGATTTCTCCCAGCTGCTCGTCCCACACAATATGAAGCTGAGGATCTTCCTCTTCCAGTTCTCTCAGCTTCTTCAGCATCTGGTGCACATCGCACCTTCCGGCAAAATAATCTGATAGTTCAGTACCGGCTCCAGTACTGGCATATTGGAGTTCTCTGTCACGCCAAGTCCCTGTCCTGGAAAAGTATGGGAAAGGCCTGTCACTGCGCACACGGTTCCCGCGGGCACTTCTTTCACCAATTCAAATCTGGCGCCAGAGTAAATCCGGATCTGTCAGCCTTTTCCTCCCACACGTCCTCTCCTGCTGCCACATTTCCCTTGCTGGTAATAAGAAGTTCTTTTACTTTCAGTGTCCCGCCTGTAATCTTCATATAGGAAAGACGGTTTCCCTGATCGTCTCTGGCGATCTTATAAACCTTCGCACCAAAAGCCTCAGGATATACCGGACATCTGGTGTACCTGTCCAGTCCGTTGATCAGCTTCTCCACCCCTTCCATTCTCAGTGCAGAGCCAAAATAGCATGGAAAAACCTTTCGATCTGCGATCAGACCGGTAATCTCTCTCCTGGATACTTCTCCTGTTTTCAGATATTTTTCCAGCAGTTTCTCGTCACACATAGCAAGGCTCTCCAGAAATTCCTCAGAAAATTTATTTTCCATCAAATTCTGCTGTTCTTTTTCACCAGCCGGTAATTCCGGTTTCAAATCTCCATCAGCATTTTCATTTTCTGAAAAATCCATGCAGTTCTCATTCAGCCTTTTTTTCAATTCGGTCAAAAGTGCGTCGTGGTCCGTTCCCTCCTGATCCATTGTTCACAAAATAAATGTGGGGATCTGGTACCGCTCAAGCAATTTCCATAAAGTCACCGTATGTCCCTGCACACCATCTGCACCGTTAATCAAAAGCACTGCATAGTCCAGAACCTGCAAGGTACGTTCCATCTCTGCTGAAAAATCCACATGCCCAGGCGTATCCAGAATGGTAACTCTTGTTTCCGGGAATTCCAGCACTGCCTGCTTGGAAAAAATCGTGATTCCCCGCTCGCGCTCAAGGGGAGAGGTATCCAGATATGCATCCTTGTGATCCACTCTTCCAGCTTTCGTATCTTGCCGCTTAAATATAAAAGTGCTTCTGACAATGTAGTTTTTCCTGCATCTACATGGGCCAACAGACCAGCACATATATGTTTTTTCGTTTTTTCAGGCTTCTGTTCGCCCATAAAACGCCTCCCTTCTGATGGCATAATATTGAATTATACCACAAAAGGAGGCGTTGGTCGAGATGCTGTTGCACTCGGTTCAATATAAACTTATCGCATAGGAAGTTTAGGATAGATGTGAATGCTAACTTCTCCACCTGGTGTACGGTAAGCAGTGATCCGTTCCATAACAATCTTCCATAAACGATTCTTTTCTTCAACAGAAAGCTGTGGATAGCTGTCGAGAATGTGCTGTGTTGTCGGAATTATTTCTTTCTCTACATCATGAATATCTTTTTGAGCCCCCTGTTTTTTCAGCAACTCATTTTCAGCTGCCTGAACTTTATGTATTTCTCTGGTTAAGGTATCATTTCGCTTTGTAAACATTTCTATTGTATAAATACCCTTCTCCAGATATTCACATATCTTATCCTGCTGTAACTGAAGCTCTGTAAGTTGCTCTCTTACAATACTCAATGCCGTCTCCGTAGAGTCCGTTTGTGCTACCTTATCTTCCTTTATTTTAATAGTGTACTCACCCCACCATTGAGACATGGCTTTCACCACTTCTGCTTCAAGAAAATCACATTTTATAGTCCGACAATTACATCCACGAGTTGGACATCTGTACCATGGAGAAGTGTTTTGGGTCTTCGCCGGAACATTCCGCTTCATTACTGCTCCACACTTTTCACAAAAAAGAATTGTTGCAAATGGATTCATAAGTTTTTTATCCTTATGAACTGATGCGTGATTACGACTGCTCTGAACTGCTTTTACTCGATCCCACTGTTCCTGATCTATAATTGGCTCATGTAATCCTTCATACAACTCATAGTCTTTACTGGTAACTCTTTTCTTAGTAGCATCCCGTCTTTAACTACTCGCTTTGTAGGTTCATGTTTCCAGCGGATCATTCCCAAATAAACTTCATTATTTAAGATATTTGTGATGGATGTTTGCCCCCATGTACCAGTTAGAGATGGAATGTTCATTTGATTCAGTTCATGGGCAATCGTATTGTAGCCAATTCCTTGTTTCCCATACATATCAAAAATCATCCGCACCACTTTTGCTTCTTTCGGTTCAATTCGCAGGCTATTCCCTTTCATACCAACCAGTTTATAGGCACGGTATCCATACGGAGCTACTGAACCAAGAAATTTGCCCTCAGAAGCTGATTGATTTCTTCCGCGAACCAAGCGCTTTGTGATGGTTTTCAATTCGTACCGGCTGAACATAAACTTCATATCAGTAAACTGTTCATCCGATTCATTCTGAAGATCATAGATCTTGGACGGTGTGATAATTTTACAATTATTCGTTTGAAGTACCTGCATGATATAACCGGATTCCAAGGATGACCCTCTGGAAAGACGCTCAATATCAATACAAATAACTCCTGCATACATTCCAGTATTGACCAGTTCCAGCAAACGAAGCATCTTAGGTCTGGACGACAAGGATTCTCCCGAAACTACTTCTTCCAAGACATCAACAACATTTAATCGTCTTTCCTTACAAAAAGACTCTAAAATGCGTCGATGTCTGTTCAAAGTTTCTTCAACAGAAATTTCGTCAAAATCTGTATCCATTCTGGATTTCCTCAAATACATCAAATACCGTTCCATTATCACACCTCCTTCCCGCGGGTTATTCTGTTACCATTTTACTCAACACTTTTCCTTTTCGCAAAGATACGGATTAATGTTTCCACATCCTTGCTTATGAGAAAGAAGCTTGCTATGCTTTAAGATTCACTTAATTTCTCTGCCTTCGTACTGCGATAGGAATTAGAAATAAGCTCACCTATCTTCAATAAAATTTGTGAGATTTCTGCTGCTTCAATATCAATACAATAATCGTCATGGATACAGATAACAGCATCTTTCTCACTTACAGCTGTCATAATCATATATCCTCCATATATATCCAAAAAACAGCCATACTGGTTATTGATGAGGTGCTATCTATACACGCTCTCTCCCAATATGGCTGTTGACTAATTTACTTATTACTTATTTTACTCGTCACATTTGCCACGCAACCCTGACGATGGGAACATAACAGGTCTCCGCTGGCGCGGTTGTCATAACTCCGCAGCGTCGTTTTACTCGTGCGCCGCAGGGTTCCCCCCAAGTCTTTAGGAGGCCGTGAGGAAGTATCTTTAAGCCCCCGTGCAGTCCTCGCGGCGGATCTGCCACCATCCGCTTTGTGGAATCGTAGATTGCTCCGAAACAGCTCTGTTCATCACCTCCCTGGCTGCTCCATCTTCGCGGCGTCCCACACTCGCTCATACACGGGTTATGTACCTGTTATGCTGTCTATGAAATTGTCAAAGTGCTGTTGAAGGGGGAAAACTTGTCCTTCTAATAGTAATGAAAAAAAGAGCAAGATTTTCGCTATGCTAATCAAACTTTTTCAAATTTTTAGCCAGCCATTTCAAACCGCGTTGGATGCTGTCATACACTCTACTGAGATCAACGCCTTCTGTCTTGGCAATTTCTTTAACTGTCATACCCAGATAAAACCGAGCATAAATCCTCTTTGCCTGCTTCTCCGGTAAGGCCATCACCGCAGAATAGAGCTGTTCTCGAAGCTGCTTTTCCTCCATGAGCATTTCTGGCGTCGGCGGCTGATACACTACCTGTTTCTCTATACCATTATCACAGTCCAGAGAATAGTACGCTTTGTAGTTATACATCTGGCGCTGGCGTGCAGCTTCTGCTCGCTTATCTGTCAGGAATACTTCTTGTACTTCACTGCTTACTTCTATAAAAACATCCGTTTTGTATATATCAGGATACAACTCCCTAAGATTGACTTTCTTCATTATGTACCTCCATTTCGATTCATGGGCGATTAGCGAGTGAATCGAATGGAGGTGGTGATCGGCAGCGACATACTTCGGGGGCTTTCCCGAAAAACCGATACCAAAAAGCGCCAGCTCCCCACAATTGGAAACTGGCGCAACAAAAATACCTACTATTTTGCTGATTTAGATGGAATGATAATACTGATTGATAGTCATACCTCCCCGGAGGAGGAACAAGACTTTTTTTAATTGATGAAGCTCATGGGTGCTATGAATGATGATAATTGCCATGGCGGTATCCTCCTGTGTACCGCCTCTTAATCGCATGAGCATCGTTGGAAAAACAAAAAGAAACGGCGGCTCTGATTTCTCAAAGCCGCCACTTCATAGGTGCATAGAAATATGTCTGCTGTACGACGGCTTTTTTTCTTTTGCCGTCGTTCGGCAGATTTAATCACATTTTCTATCTTACTTTTAATTCTATGATAAAAACCAAATGTTGCAGAAATCTCCTAATCGCTTTCTTTTTCAGCAAGAAAACAGGCTGAATTGCTTCATTTTTGTAGCAATTCAAGTTTTATCTCGTTTCAGTCAGAGAAAAGCTATTCAAGAACCAACATCCAATCAAAAAATCTATTCAACCGTTTCAATGGAATCTACAATACTCATTTTTGAAATTTTCCGCAGCGGAATTGCTGTCGCCATCAAGCAGGCTCCTACTGCCAAGAGGGTTGCTTCAAGAATGGGTATGACAGGAATTGCAACAAGCTGGAGGGTGTCGCTCGTGGCCGCCTCAATGAAAATCGTACAAACATATCCCAGCACGCTTCCAATCACAGAGGCAATAATCCCGTAATATGCACCTTCCCAAAGAAAAGTTTTATAGAGGCTACCGGCGCTCATTCCAATGGCCCGTTGCATACCGATTTCTGTTACTCTGGTGTGAATATTTGTGTAAACGGTATTGATGATATTAAGAATACCAATCAGGCCAACGAAAAGAATCAGCCCCATGCCAGCATTTGAATTTGTGCAAAGCTCTCTTTTAGTTGCTGGTCGGTTTCTTCATATGACAAGAATGTTGTCCCCGGTATTCTGTTACAAAACGCCTCGATAAATGTATCAAAGTTTTCCCTGTCAGCACCCTCGTTCAGTGTAGGCAAAAACTCTGAATAGGTATCTTTTCCCGTCAGGCGTTCATAGATAGCATCATCAACGATCACTTGAACACCATTTGTGAAACCGCCATTTCCAATACCAAGATAACCGTCATAGCCATCCAAGGTTTTCAAAACATTCAGCTCCATTCCCGCAACACAGATGCTTTCTCCGGCCTCTATATTTGTAAATTCAAGAACATCTTCGCCGTAGCTCATGGGAATAGGATTCCTTACTATACAGGCGTTCCCTGATTTCAGTTGTCCAAGCTGTTCTTCTGGTAATTGATCCCCCATAAAATAATCCCAATATTCATCGTTCAATCCGACAACCTGAAAAGTTTCGCCGGGTTTCAGTTGAAATTCAAGACTGATTTCATCGAGCAGCCCATTTTCATTTTGTTCGTAAAGCGAAAATTGTATGGCGGCTACACTTTGCACAGCTTCATTTTTCCGCAAAGTGTTCAGATCATCTGTGGTAAATCCAATACTTTCATTTGTGATCTGATAATCTCCTACATGATTATCTTGCAGGGCGCTTGCAGCGTTCAGGAGAGAGGAAAACCCTTGCAGGGCAATAAAAACCGTGATACTCATAACAAGGGACAAAATTGTAATTGCAGTACGGCCTTTATTTCTCTTTAAGTTCAGGCGGGCATAATATGCTTCAAAATTATGGATTTTCTTTGTTTTACGCTTTCTGCGCCGAATTTTTAGATTTGTTCCAGACATCGCCATAATGGGAGATACCCTTGCGGCTGATCTGGCTGCTGGTAATGCTGCAAACAACGCAAACGCCAAAGTGATTGCTCCGCTTAAAACCAGTAAGGTTCCATTCAAAGAACTGTTCTCTGCTATTAGAGTTTTCAATTCAGAAGCATCCTGAACCAAGAACAATTCAGGGGAAACCAGGCCGGTAGCTGCCTCTAAAATTCCTCTGGCACTCAGGAAACCAAGAAGCATACCAATAGGAATCCCCATCAGGCACAATAGGATTACTTCAATTACAATGATCTGATAAAGCTGTCCTTTTTCGCCTCCAATAGCCCGAAGTGTTCCATATCCCTTTATCCGTTTTGATACAGATATTTTCAGAATGTTGTAAATCACAAGACCAGCAGCCAGCAAAATCAAAGTACCCACTAATATCCCTGCGACTGTCATAAAAGAGAATCCCTTATCATTAGCACCCTCGGAATTTGCAGTATAGGAAATTCCCAAGGCGTTCAAATATACAATATTATAGCTGGTATCAAGCTCATGGATATTAAATTCCTTATTGATGTCATCGACAACTGCTTGAAAATTCTTTTTATCGGCAGTCCGAATATCCACATTGTAATAAATATAAGATTCCGTTAAAAGTTGTTCAGCAGTTCCTTCCCCTACAACTCCCGTAACAGTGCCGCTTGTATATCCCAAGTAGTTATTTTTCAATATCCCTGTAAGAACAAATTCTGCTGTATAGGAATAGCTGTCCGCAATGTTGTGGCGAAGATTTTTTTGCAGTGAAAGTGTAATCTTATCTCCAATACCGCCCTCAAAGCCAAGATATTTCAGAATATCTTCCGAAAGAGCTATTTCCATCGGGGCTTCCGGCAGACGACCTTCTTCTACACTGGTACTGGATGGATAGATAGCGGCAGTATCATCCCAATATTCCATCAAACCAAGGGTAAGAGATGTGGAGAGTTCTAAACTTCCCATATAAATAGATTTCCCTACATAGGAAAGGCGCTCATCCTGTTCCAGTGCGTGAAGCTGCTCTGCATTCATCTGCAAAAAAGTGGCATATCGGTTTCCTCCGATAGCGATGGCTTGCTGTTCCCGCATTGCACTAAGTACGCCAATGGATTGTCCTACAATGGTTGTCATCATAGTAGACAGCACAACGGCAATCAAAATAAGAATAGAAGTGACTTTTTGGGACAGCAGTTCTTTTAATGCTAATGTACGATAAGATTTCATTTCGCTGTCACCTCCGCAAGCACACCATCTACGATCTGAAACTGGCGGTCTGCCATTCGCGCAATACGGCTGTCATGGGTAATGACAACGAGAGCTTTCCCCATCTTTTTCCATACATTTTGAAGCAGTTCCATGACTTCGCCGCCGCTTTTGCTGTCCAGATTTCCCGTAGGCTCATCAGCAAAAATCACATCTGGTTTTGCAATCAAAGCGCGGGCAATGGCTACACGCTGCTGCTGGCCGCCGGATAACTCATGGGCAGATGTTCCAAGCGCCCCTGAATGCCAAGCAGTTCTGTAAGCTGCTTCAGGTATGCTTCATCCGGTTTTTGTTTATCCAGCAAAAGAGGCATGATAATATTTTCTTTCGCCGTCAGAACCGGAAGCAGATTAAATTGTTGAAAAATAAATCCGATCCGTTTCCGGCGGAATGCCGACAACTCCTTATCGCTGTAACTGTAAATATCTTTACCATCGTAGGTCAGCGAACCGGAAGATGGCTTATCCAAGCCGGAAAGCAAATGAAGCAGGGTACTTTTTCCGCTTCCAGATGGTCCCATAATAGAAATAAAATCGCTGGATACAATTTCGAGATTCGCATGATCCAAAGCCACCACTCGGTTTTCACCATCACCATAAATCTTTGATAAATTCTTTGCCTCAATATTCATAAAAAACACTCTCCTTATTTGTGGTATAAGGAGAGTGTAAATGATAAATCTCAAAAATTGCTCAAGGATTACACGAAATGAAAAATGGCAGTTGCGGATGCACCGCCCCCGGCCTGATTTCCCAAAATCAATCGTCCACCATGTTTTTCACATAAAATTCTGCTGCTGTAAAGTCCCATTCCGAAATGTGAGGAATTGCTACTTGTCGTTTCAAAGGGATTTGGCCCATTCTGCACGAGAGACAGCGGATACCCCGCACCGTCATCCTCTACTTTCAAGACCAAAGAATCATTTTGCAGCGTTATTTGAATAGAGATTGCTTTTTCTGCAAATCGCGCCGCATTTCCAATCAGATTTTCTGCTACGGTAAGAAATAGCCCGTGATCTATACAAACTGTTCCACCTGATGGTACTAAAACAGAAACTTTTTTGGATAGTGCTAACAGCCGTGCTGTTTCCTGCAATTCACTCTGTAAAACTGATAGTCTGATTTCTTTTGGCTTAACAGAGAGTTGTTCCAATTTTTGAACACTGCTCATAGCTTCTACATACTGCTCGATCCGTAAAGTGTAACTTTCCAGCCGGTCTATGGTCTGTTCATCCTGAATACCTTGCCGCAAAAGTTTTACACTTCCTTTTAAGACCGTAATCGGGTTACGCAGATCATGGGAAAATGCGGCATTGAGCCGTTTGCGTTCCTCGGCCTGTTGCCACAACAGCCGATTCGATTTCAAAAGTTCACTCCGCATTTCTTCAAAGGCAGCACATAGCTGTCCCATTTCATCATTAGACAAAATCGGCAGCGAAAAATCCAGATCATTATTCTGAATCCGCATAATGCCATTTTGCAGGCAGGAAATAGGCTGCTTCAATTTGAGATAATAAAAAAGAAAGACTGAAACAATCAATCCACCTACCGGGAAAAGAATACAGGAAAGCGTCTGCACAATATTTAGGATAGCCAAAATGCGCTGTTGTGACGCCGTAGGAGATGGCAGGGGTACGATTGAACCATCCGATAGGATTTCTACACCGCCTAAAGGATAATAGTTTTCAATGCCACGGCAAAGAAAGATAACCGCACCAAGCAGGAGAAATGCCACCGCTAAACAGGAGAGGGATAATAACAGGAAAGATTTCTTTAGTCCCATATTTTTTAGGCGTTCCACCGATACCCACACCCCCAAACTGTTTCAATGTAATTGTGCAATGTATGTGCTGCAAATTTAGCGCGTATTTTCCGGATATGCTCCATAATTGTATCGCTGTTTCCGTCCCCATCTAATCCCCACACACGCTCATAAATCCGCTCACGATCAAAAACCTGTCCTGCATTGAGGGATAAAAGTTCTACAATCTCAAACTCCCTCTTAGATAGCGGGATGTTCTGATTATTGATTGTAACTGTTCGGGCGGAATAGTCCAGTATCAATTCACCAAAGAAGCGTACTGCCGAATTATTTTGGCGTCGCTGCTCACGGCGCAAATGTGCAGCAATACGCGCCCCCAATTCATCCAAATCAAAGGGCTTGACGATATAATCATCCGCCCCGGCCTGAAATCCAATAATCTTATCGCTGGATTCAATACGAGCAGTCAAAAAAAGAATGGGACAGGCTATGTGTTCCCGTATCTTCTGGCATACAGTCAGGCCATCCATTCCAGGCATATTGATGTCTAATAAAATTAAATCTGGTTTGTAGGCTACTTTTTTGAGTGCTTCTTGGCCGCTATAAGCGGTCAGAATATCATATCGTGTTTGAAAATAACTCTGTATCATATCAACAATACCGCGTTCATCATCAACGACCAGTAATTTAGGATTCAAAATCATGCACCTCCATTCTTTATATGATACAGCCATGAGCAAAACTCAAAAAGTGTAGTGATTGCAAGGGATTCCGGCCATGGCTGAAACCGAAAATCACTCATATATTGTAGAAAGCGGAGCCTCTTTTTGGTAAAATCAACTTACAGAGAAAATCAACCAGAAAGGGGCTGGCCGCTATCTACCGACAGGAAATCATCCAGGATGTGACGCTGTTTACATCCCAAAGCGCCGCCATGTTCTACGACAAGCTTTTTAGCCGTCTGGACTTCACGCTGCCCAGAGCGGCAACCGGGCGGCGAGGCTTTCCCAAAGAAGCATGGTCTGTGCTTTTATTGTTATGAAATGTGAGGGCTTCTCACAAATCACAGATTTGGTGGATTATCTGGACAACAACCGGCTCATTGCTCACTATTGTGGCTTCAATATCATGGAGCCTCTGCCGTCCTACTGGACCTATGACCGTTTTCTACGAAAGCTGAATAACACTGAGTTAAAGTCTATCATGGCGGATCTGGTACGGCAGTTGTATGAGCTGGGTATTGTGGATGCCTCTTTCATCGGCCTGGACTCTACTCCAGTCATGGCGAACACAAGGCAGAACAATCCAAAATCCTTTGTGAAAGACAAATTCTCCAAAAAGTCGCATCCGAAATGTGACCCGGACTGCGCCTTGGGTGTCCATTCCGCCTCTAACCAGCACAATGAACGCCGATATGAGTTTTACTGGGGATACAAAAGCCATGTGCTGGTAGACTGTATCTCCGGGCTGCCTCTATACGAGCTGACCACACCAGCAAACATCATGGATTCCACAGTTGCTGTTGGCATCCTTGCCGCAGCCGACCAAACGATCTCTTTGCAGGGGTGTTCTTTTCTTGCGGATAAGGGTTACGATGTGAAAAACATCTACAATACCGTGAAATCGGTCTATGCCGGAGAAGCCTTTATCCCCCTCAAAAAACACAAGACCAAGCATAGTGCGCTTTCTGCGGGTAATCTGATCTGTGATGCAGGTTTGGCTATGCATAAGGACGGGAAAACAACGGACAACGGGCGTACCCGCCAGAAATTCTGCTGCCCATTCCGCCAGTCCAAGCGCGGTGTTTGCCCCTGCAACCACAAGAATTGGAACAATGGGAGGAAAAACAGGGGCTGTGTCAAATACAGAATTGTTCCCTCAGATTACAGACTTTCTATTGACCGCCATTGTCTCTATTTCAAGAGAACTTACGCTTTGCGTACGGAGTGCGAGAGATACAACTCCCGCTTTAAGGCGTCCGGCCAGGAACGGCTATGGGTGCGTAACGGAAATAGTGTGGCAAACCTCAATACCTTGGCCCACATCTCCGCTTTAGCTGTTGCTCTGGCCGCTGTTTTGTCTGGCTCTCACTCCTACCGTGCATCTAAATCTTTTAGGCGGTCTGCTTAACCGATGATCCTATATGAATTTTTCGCTCGGTTTTCCTCCGGGCTTGGTTTTTGTGCGCTTTTTCGGCCTACCCGGCGTTTTTCCTTCATTGGCCTGTTTCGATTATCTTATTTAGAACTAGTTTTGCTCAACCCTATATATGATATATCAAAAATCTCAAAAATCCCTCAACTTTCTATGAAACCACAGCCGCTAACATTATAAGCACTCCATCAAAACCAATTCGCTTTTTCTGCTTTGAATTGAGGGGTATCGCCTTCCTGGTATGGATTATAGGTATTGCGATTACACCCAAATTCTTTTAATGCCTTTATTTTATTATCCTCTGTCCACTCAACCAGCGAGATTCCATCAAATTCCTCTATATCCCCATTATTCATTTCATTTTTGAAATACCACTCTACAACCGTTTGATCCCCCTTATGAAAAAATTGCTTGATTTCCCAAATAACCACCTTGCCACGGGTATTCCATTCCTGAAACCAATGCTTTACTGTTTTTCGGTTGTTATACTGGGGACTCCAGCTTTCTGTATAAATCACATCTTCTGTAAATATATCATCAATCCCCATATCCTGCTGATTGAGCCACATCTCAAACCATAATCGGATCGTTTTTTCTCGTTCATTCATAATATAAACACCTCACCACTCTATGAAACCACAGCCGTTCCCCTACATTATATGATATTCAGAACAAACATTGAAGATAAATGAATTAAAAATGGCGGCCTTGCTTAACAAAGCCGCCGAATAAAAAAGCTTCATTCCACAAAGAACAAAACTCGCCGGATCAGCTCCGGGATATTGACCGGGGCGGTGATATAGTCGTTCACGCCCTCATGCCGATATTCATATTCCGTGGCAAGGTCATTGTTCTCGGTGAGGATAAAGAATGGCAGAAGCCGGACAGGGGGATTCTTCATTTGGAACATCCCCGCCACCCGCCGCAGAGTATGAAACAGCTCCATTGCTGTGCCATCCGGCAGTTCCAGATTGCACAAGATCAGTTCAATTTCCTTATCCTCAAAAATACGGCGCTTGGCCTCCTCAATCGAGGAAACCAGAATCAGGTCAAAGCCCTTTTGCAGCATAGCAGCCCGCAGCACTTCGGCGTTGGTATCTTCCGTATGGACAAAGAGCAGCTTGTGAAAAGTCGGGGCCTTTTCGCCGGATAACTGCCGGTAGGCGTATTCCACCAGCTTATCTTGCACCAACTGCCCTTTCATTTTGTCCATGCACAGCGTCGCGCCCCGGCGCATGGCCTCCTGTTCGTAGTCGTCCTTGTCATGGCAGGACGCCAGAATAAAAGGCAGCTTCTTATCTGTGATCCGCACCTCGTCCAGAAAGTCCATGCCGGAACCTTCCGGCAGGTCGAGATCACAGCAGACCACCAGCGGCATTTCCTCTTGGATGACGGCCCTCGCTTCTTCCAGTGTAGAAGCCGTTTTTACTGGGTAGCCCCGGCGCTGTAAATACTTTCTCAGATTCCATATATAGGTATCACTATCGTCAATCAACAGTATCTTTTTCATATATCCACCCCTGATTTTAACTTATTAAAATGATAATAGAAAAAGCGGGGCGGCGCACTGCCGCCCCGCCACTTCAAAAAGGTCATTCCATCGCTCGCATTTCTTCCACAAGCGATTGATTTTTCTGTCTGCGCATTGTCCAGAAGGACAAGATAATTTCCAGACCAAACAGCACCAGCACGAACAGACCCATTTGCAGGAAGGGGAAGGAATATGGCATGATGACTCCATGGAAAGTCATTTCACTGAATTTCCGGGCAGCAATCACTGCAATCGGGAGGCCCGCTGCCAGGGTTGCCAATGCAGCAAAAAACGCATAGCAGATCCCTTCATAAATGGTCATTTGACAAAGCTGTTTTCTGTTCAGACCAATGGCACGAAAGACACTGTTTTCCCGCTTTCTGGACATCTGGTTGGAGAGGGTGGTATTGATGAGGTTGACCACGCCAAAGAGGAATACCAGCCACGACAGCGCCTGAAACCCTCCAAAAACGACCCGGTTTTCCATTTCCTCATAATCCTTATGTATCCCAATGGTGTCCAGTGCAAGGTCGGGATCAGAAGAAATGATCGCACTCAGACTGTTTTCAATCTGCTCTGCCTTTTGGGGATCACTGACAATGCTCCAGGAATAATCAAAGCAATCGATCATGGGCATTGCTTCCTGAAACAGCTCTTTGGTCGCAACCATGCAGGTGTTGTCCAGCGCCAGAGGACCATGACCATTTTGAAGCCCGTCGTTTAGGAACAGACCCGAAACCGTGACCGGAATCTCTTGATCCCCAATGGAAAGTTTGATCACCGATCCTGCCTCTACGCCGATCATATCTTCTGCATATTCCATATCAAGTGCAATACTATGGGAATCTTGAGGCAAAGTCCCCGACACAAGCGCCGCTTCTATCTGATCTCTGTTTCTATCACTCAACAGATCGCACATTCCGCCGGAAGAACTTTCCTCATTCTCAAACCGCACATGAACCGCCTGACGATTCTCGATCACATCTGTCACGCCGTCCACAGCCAGCACCTCCTGCCGAAGCGCTTCATTCAAAGGATTTCCCTCCGACATTACCTCATATTCTGTTTTTTCAGAGTTCATATAGATTTTATAATCCCCATCCGGGAAAAACTGCCTTGCGATCCGCTCCGGCGAACGAACCAGAAGAATAGAGGCTGTCACCAAAAGGATCACCCCGCCCAGACTTAGGAAGCCACGATGCTGATTGTCTTTTTGCGGTCACGCCTGAAATTTGCAATTCCCATGGAGAGGGGATTTAACCGCATATTCTTCTTATGTGTGTGGGTCTTTCCGCTCTGATTGCCGGTAAAGCGGACTGCTTCAATCGGGGAGATACCGGCGGCAATCTTTACCGGTCTGCGGATCGCAATGGATACCATAAACCTGCCAAGCAGCGCAGTCAAAACAACCGCAGCAGCATAAAACGGCAAATGAAACCCACGGGGAAACAGCGCAAACCCGGCTACACATCCCAGCAAAATACCGATTCCGATACCAGCCCATCCTAAGAAACGGCCTTCCTTTTTGACAATACTCCGGATCTGCTTTGGCGTTGTGCCGATGGTCCGCAGCTGTCCATAGCTTTGAATTTTGTCATTGATCGAGATTCGGAAGATACTTTGTATCACAACATACCCTCCGATGATGACCAGGACTGCGATTCCGGCAACCAGCGCAAGCATACTGACATTCACCGGCTGCTTATAGAATTTCATATAGCTGAGGTTCATGACCGGCATTTCCAGCTGATATTCCTTGGCAATCTCCCGGCTGCGGGCAGTCAATTCTGTTTCATCCATCTGCTGCTCATTCTTAAAATGCACATAGGCACGATAATCAGCGGGGTCGTAGCCGCTCCATCCCTTCAGGGCTTCTTTGGAAAGAAGGATGGATGTGCCATTTACCTCTTTTTCCTTATAGCCTTCCAGAATGCCAGTCACCGTATATTCTCCGTGAAAGCTCTCGCTGCTTAACATAACCTTTTCACCAATCCCGGCGTCTGCACCGTAATTGGAAAGGAAATAACGGCTCACCACCACTTCATCCTCTTTTTGTGGCAGGCGGCCTTCCAAAAGCTTCATCTGGTCACGGGCAATATACATCGTTTCCTCATCACAATAAATATAGGAGGCATTGTATCCCTGCTCCGCAGATTCCACAGCCAGCATATAATACTCTCCTACCCTCGAGAAGTCATCCAGCCCCTTCAGGAGGACACATCTTCCTCGGTAATTTTCGTGTAGACCGCCTCATAGGTATCCTCCACATGATTTTTCTCTATCTGCCGGGTAGACAAAGCCATCACAATCGAAAAACAAATCAGACAGGATGCCAGCGCAACGGCGATCACCACCATGAGATTCCGACGCTTCTCACTTTTCAAACTTTTTCTTGCCAGTTTCCTGACAATATTTCCTGTATCATTCTCAAATGGTACTGTCATTTTGATCATCTCCTTTAAGTCTTATATTTCTGCTGTCAGCAAAGCGGCGACTTCACATCGGAAGCCGCCGCCTCTGGTTAGTCCATGGTCTTGATCCGCTCTACAAGGGAAAGCCGTTTAGAGTAACGGACAGCAACCACAGAGAAGATTCCGGTCACGACCAAAAGTGCCAGAACAAAAACAACCGTTTCCATCAAAGGGAATTGATAGGACAGTTCCCCAAAAATATTAAAACTGCTGATCACATAGTCAAAAATCCTGCCCAGGATTCCGCCAATGCCAACCGACAAAAATACCGTAACCCCCGCGTACCACAGGCATTCTGCAATCAGCATACGGGAAACCTGCTTTCCGCTCATGCCCACAGACTGCAAAATCCCAAGCTCCTGTTGCCTTGCCAGCAGATTGGTCATCAGGGTGTTGACCAGATTTACCATAGAGAACACAAACAGGAACGCCAGCAGCAGATAAACACCGCGGGTCATCATCTTTAGCTGCGATTCCAGGGAGGCCGCGTGGTCTGCTCTGGAAAAGACCGTCAGCACCGGATCTTCCAGCAGGCTGAAAATAGACGCCTGAGCGCATCCGAGTCCTCCGATGTATGGACATTCCAAACAGCCTCCCTGTTCTCAATGTCCGGGTAGAGCTGATCGGCCAGTTCTTCTGTAAGGGTAAACAGTCCCCATGCGCCGGTGCCTGATGTTACTGACGGTTTCGCAATCCCCATGACCGTTACTTCTATGGCCTTACCGTCCATGGATTCAAAGGTCAGCACATCCCCGACAGCAGGCGTATAGCCATAAAACATACTTAAAAGATGATCTTCCGAATCAGTCACGACCACACCGTTGTTTGCGGCAAGCTCCTCATAATCTGCGCTGCCCTGTTCCAGATTTTCCTCCGGCAGCCATTGTTCCATCTGCTCTCTGTCAAATACAGGGAACTTTAATGCAACACTTTCCTGGGGGAATTTCACCGTTGCGGATGTTACTTCATGGCTGGTGATAGATTCCACACCATCTATGGCAAGAAGCTCCTGACGAAGTTCTTCTGTCAATGGATTTTCCCGCGCGATGGCAGGCAATCCTTCCGCGCCTCCCGAATCCATCCAGCTGACCTCATAGTTACAGTGATCTCCCATGCTCTATCGCCACTCTTTTCGGGACTGATGGAGTTGAGTACCGTAGCGGCTGTTACCAGAAACACACCCGTCAATCCCAGAGATACCAGAGTGATGACCGTCTTTTTCCTGCTCCGCCTAAAGTTCATCTGTGCCATGGAGAACGGCGTAATGCGGTGGTTTTTCTGATCTTTGCGGTCTGTTGCCGTTTCATAACCACTGGAGCGGACCGCTTCGATTGGGGATACCCTCGCCGCCATTCGGACAGGCGCATGAATGGACAGAAATACCGTCAGGGCGCAGGCTGCTGCGGTCGCAGCCAGATAGGCAGATTGCCCATCCAGCTCCAATGTGCCGGGAAAATAGCAAACCCGATAGACCCTCCAACCAAAAGCCCCAGCGGGATACCGCAAAGAGATAACAGCAATCCCTCCCGCCGCACGATCCGCCGGATCTGTTTTGGTGTTGTGCCAATCACTTTCAGGCGTCCATATTCCCGCATTTTGCCCTTTACGGAAATGAAAAAGATACTGTAAATGACCACGGCACAGGCAACCAGCAAAAGGATTGCCACGGGAATGTAATATTTCATCACGCCGGACTTAAAGCCCTGCATATCGAAATAGTTGGAACTGTAAAAAATCTGATCCTCTGAGACATCGTTGGCAGAAAGGAATGCTGCAATATCCGCCTTGAGCTGCTCCAGCTCCATACTATCAGCACCAGTATAACGAAGCCGAAATTCAAACAGCGGCTCTCCCTGCGCCATCTCCTCCACAAATGCTTCAGATACATAAAGCTGGAACATACGGGAGTCATTCTCCACATCCATGATACCGCTGACGGTATAGGTCTGCTTTCCGTTTCCAAGATTCACTTCTATGGTCTGCCCGACTTCTGCAGGGATTTCAAAATAATCAAGAAATGCCCGTTCTACCAGAATTTCATTGGCTGCCTGCGGAAGTGTCCCAGTAAAGGAAGGCTTCTTACCCAATTCCATCCAGTTGGCATCCGCATACTCCACAGTCAGAACGCTGTCACCATAGCGGGCAGAACCGTAATTCTGGGAAAGGCCCCAGCGTTCCACTTCCGGGCAGTCTTTCAGTCTTTCAATCGTATCACGGTCACAATTCACCACAACCGCCTGATACTGTCCCCGAATGTCCGCCTCCAGTTTTCTGTCACTTCCCGCTCCTGCACAAAAAATCGCTGCCATCAAAGCGGCTGCCAGAGCAATCGTTACGATCACAAACAGGTTGCGCCGCTTATCTGTCTGAATGCTTCGTGACGCCAATTTTTTAATGACCGGCCCTGTATCATTTTCAAAAGGCAATGTCATGTCTGCCACCTCCTTTATCCAACGATTTTGCCATCCTCAATCCGCACGATACGGTCTGCAAGCTGGGCAATGGCATCATTATGTGTGATCATCACCAGCGTCTGGTTAAATTCACGACTCGTTCTCTGCAAAAGCCCCAACACATCGGCGCTGGTCCTGCTGTCCAGGTTTCCGGTGGGTTCATCGGCAAGGACGATAGCGGCTTTGACACCAGAGCGCGGGCGATAGCCACACGCTGCTGCTGGCCACCGGAGAGGTTGTTTGGCATATTCTTCAGCTTATCCTCCAGTCCCAGCATGGACACCACATCCGCCATGAATTTCTGATCCACCGTATCCCCATCCAGTTCCACGGGCAAAACGATGTTCTCATGAACATTTAGGATCGGCACCAGATTGTAGTTCTGGAAAATAAAGCCGATATTGCGGCGGCGGAAGATGGTAAGCTGCTCGTCGTTCATCTTCGCCAGCTCCTTATCCCGCACCATCACGCTGCCGGAAGTAGGTGTGTCCAGGCCGCCCATCATGTGAAGCAGGGTGGACTTACCGGAGCCGGAAGTGCCGACCACCGCCACAAATTCGCCCTCCTCCACAGAGAAGTTCACGCCATCCAGGGCGCGGGTAATGTTCGGCTCTGTGCCGTAGTATTTTTTAAGATCAGTTGTCTGCAAAATTTTCATAACAGTTACCTGCCTTTCTTAATTTGTTGAGTATAGAGTAAAGGGCAAATGTTGCAGAATTGTCCTAAAGGGTATAAAAATATATGATGAATTGCTTCAATTTTAGGACAATTCATTTTTCAACTTCGCAAAGGGAACCCTCTGGTGTCGCTTCCCCGTCAATGAAAGTAATCTGATGAATAGCGGTAATATTCTTGTTATATTCTTGCCCCTGACTTTCCAGATAGGCTTTGATTTCTGCCGGATCTGTAATGTCGTTTACGGTGTAATCGGTAAATGTAACCTGATGAACAGCCATAATATCGGCAGTATATTCACCGCCTTGCTGCTCAATGTAGCTTTGAACTTCAACGGGGTCAGTAATATCTGTAATGGTATATCCTCCGTTAACAGTGTTCTCTTTGTTTTCTTGTGCCAGTACTTCATTGTGGCTCTCTGCTACATGACAAGCTGTACATGGTATCAATAGCATCGCAGCAGCTATAAATGAAATCACCATCGTTTTTTTCATGGTCTTTGCCTCCTATTTGGGGTGAGGACATAATTGTATAATGATTTTCGCTGAGAAGCAAAAAAATACAAGGTCGTTGTCATTATCAAGCAGGTAGCTAAGGCAATCGTAATGATAATGAGGATGTTTCGACTTTTATCTGCTTTTAAGTTTCGTTTTGCCAACTTCTTTACAATGATACGGGTATCATTTTCAAATGGTAATGTCATAGCCATTCACTCCTTTCACTGTCATCCTAACCCCCAAATGTTGCAGAAATATCCCAAAGGCTCAACAGTTTAAGGGTGAATTGCTTCAATTTTAGGACAATTCATTTTCGTGTGTCTTTTTTATAAAGCCGGATAGATATAAGCAAAACCATTGCTAACTGAATTACAACAAAAAACAGCGTCAGCCAAACGCTTTCATAATAAAAAATATCTGTCCAGAAGATCACCAGATCTACCAGAGCCACCACACCAGCCGACCATCTGATTTTTCTTGGAAAGAAGTGCCGGAGCAGCAGAACAACAACGACCGGCGGGATCAGCAAGCAAGCTGCATTGATGAGTAATGTCTTTGTGATTTCCATAAGCCACCTCCAATTTCATGATGTTGCTGTCAGCATAAATCCCAAATGTTGCAGAATTGTCCTAAAATCCATTGTCCTCTAAAAATTTTTCAAAAAAGGCAGCCTGCCAAAACAGACTGCCTCAGAATTATTTTATGGGCAGGAACACGGAAAAAGTTGATCCTTCCCCAACTTTAGACTCGACGGTAATATAGCCGCCCTGCATGGTAATGATCTCATGGGCAAGGTATAAGCCGATTCCGACCCCATCTATATCATGCACCGCTTCATCCCGATAGAAGCGTTTGAAGATCGTGCCCTGAGAATGCTCCGGGATGCCTCTGCCTGTATCCGTCACATCTATCCTCAAATACATTTCCCAATCCCGTACCCTCACCTGGATGCTGCCACCGGCAGAGGTGTACTTTACCGCATTATCCAGAATGTTAAACAATGCTTCGGAAGTCCAGCGGCTGTCATGGGATATTGTCAAATCAGATGGGCAGTCCACCGACAGGCTGATCTCTTTTTGTTCCATCGGAGCCAAAACACCATTGATGGCGCTCACCAGCGTATCCCCGATCACAGCATCTTGTTTCTCCAGCGTAATGACACCCGTTTCCAGACGGGAAGTTTTCACCATTCCCTGAATGAGAAAATCCAGTTTATCCAGCTGTGTGCCTGTGGCCTGCAAAAACTCCTTGCGCTTTTCTTCTGTCAATGGCCTTGTCAGCATCGTATCGTTGATCAGCTTCAAATTTGCGATGGGGGTTTTGGTCTGGTGGGAAATATCTGATACCAGGGATTGCAGTTCTTCCTTTTCTCCCTCTGCCGTATGTCTGGTTTTCTGCATCACATTATAGAGCCGTTCCAGACGATGGCTAATCCGGGACAGCAGTGTTTCCGCTTCATAGTCTACCTGGGGCCGATCTGTACTGTCCATCATGTGATCCAATGTCTGGCACAAACCATCGGTGAAAAGAGAAAGTTTCTTTTGAAAATAGTGCAGAAAAACCATGCCCCAAATGTAAAATGCAGCTGTCAAAATAATGCCGCAGATGACAACACGCACATCTTTCGTCAACAGGAAAAAAATCAACAGCAGCAAAGCGGCAGTGAGCAGAGTCCCCGCCACAATTTTTCTCAAAAATGCCCTGACAGATAAATTTTGCAGCTTCATCGAGGCTCACCGCCGATCCACTGATAGCCCATTCCATAAGCTGTCTTAATATATTTCCTCTCGTCTGTTTCGATTTTTTGCGGATACGGCTGATGATCGTCGTCAGCGTATGCTCATCCACAAAGTCCCCATCAATGTCCCACAGCTTCTCTAAAATCTGCCGCTTGGTCAGAATAATCCGGGGGTTCTTTACGAACAGGAACAGGGTGCGGTATTCCTTCGGTGTAAAGTCCAGGGATTCTCCGGCAAGGGACGCACTTTGTTCGGAGAAGTCGATTTTCAGAAAGCCATCATCAAACAGATCATGCCGGGGTGTCCGCAGTTCCAGATTTGCAAAAACCGCCGCTACTTTTTTGCAAAGCACCGTCACAGAAAATGGTTTGGTCACATAATCCGCACCGCCGACTTCATATCCCTTGAGCATATCGCTCTCCTTATCATTGGCTGTGATAAAGATGATATAGGTATGCTGACCGCGATTCCGGATTTCTTCACACAGATCCAGTCCGCTGCCATCGGGGAGGTTAATATCCAACAGTGCCACATCAAATTCATTTTCGCGCAGCTTTCTTACCGCGCTGTCAAAATTAAAAACAGAAATGACCTCATATCCATCAGAGGTCAGATTGTATGCCAAGGTCCGATTCAAAAGCTGATCGTCCTCTACAATTAGAATCTTCTTCAAGACATTCACTTCCTTCCTTATTTTTCAGCTATACTGATAGGATAAACACAAAATGTTACAGAAATGTCCTAAATCTAAAAATCAAAAACATTTTTTATTTTTCCTTACTATTAGCATTGTAACATAGTTCATCAAGGATACAACTGCACTTTCCCTATTCCCTCTCATAAAATCAGTATAATCATATCTGTCAATAGGCATAATAAGGTTATTCCTTTGCGTAAATCGGCACGATACAATATATTTGAGGTGAATGATTATGCCGATTGATGATTTGACCGCTTTGGGGCAAAAAATGCGGGAAGCCCGAAAGAAAAAAGACCTGACACAACAAGAACTTGCGGATCTAAGTCATGTATCTGTAAAGCAAATCGCCAAAATCGAAAAAGGGGAAATAAACCCGTCCTATTTGATTTTGAAGGCATTGGCAAAGGTGCTACCGCTCTCTCTGGACACTCTGATCAATCCAGATGTTTCACCAGAAGATGAGGGAGCCAATCAGATGAAGATGCTTTATTGCAGCTGTCCATCAGAAATGCGTGAAACCCTCTTGCGCCATACGCAGGAGACCGCGAAAGAACTAGCAGAACTATCCGAGAAATTTGAAACGAATTGAGCCGGTGAGTGAAATTTGACTGTTTCCTCACTGGCTCCTTTCATTTCCGGGTAAAAAGGGGCAAGCAATGCCGGTGTTAATACACACCGACCCGCAGAGCGCAAAATCCCTCCGTGATTTTCCTCTCCGCTTGCTTGTTGAGGGCAGCGCCCCAAGCCCCTTTGAACACAGAATTTCATTCTGTGGCTGCGCGTTCTGCGAACGCTTTTGACCAGGACCAGCTTATCGCTGGCCGTGGTCTTTTTCTTTTTCAACATCCTGTTCTACCTCCATTTTCAGCACCCGATCCACATTGGCCTTTGCCGTTAAAAGCTCCCGCATTTCCTCACGGGAACGCCGGTACTCGGCATAGGTCTTTTTCTTTTCTTCCAGCAATTTCGCATACTCTGTCTGCAACTCTTTGACCTTGGGCAGCTTCTTGATGCCCATCTCGTCAAAGGCATTCTTAGCAGCCTGGTGGAGCAGAATTTCTTCCTCATGTTCTTCCCGGAATTTCTTAGAGTAGCCGGCCTTGCGGTATGCCACATAGACCTCACGGGTCTTGGCATAATTTACGATGTGAGTACGCAGAACAGCAATCTCTGCCATGCGCTTTTCAGCCGCTTTGATCTGCGCCGAAAGCTCATTGTGATGTGCCGTGCAGCCGCAGCCTTTTCTTCTAAAATCGCATACTCCAACAGGTTATTCTCTGACAGGTAATTCATGGTCTGTGCCATTTGTTTCAGATTGAAAACCTTAGCCCATCGAGCATAGCCAGCACCTTTTCCTGCCTGCAATTTTGCCTGAATATCCACCAGCAGATTGACCTTCGGCGGCTCTGCCTGTGCGACCACTTTCTTTCGTGGGGTATGCGCTTTCTTCCCGGAGAGAACCGCCTGCAAATCTTCCAATCCATATCCTTCGCCCAGGCTGTCCATACGGGCGGCTTTTTCCCAACCGGAGAGCTTCAGACGATACGATTTTCCTCGTTTTGATACCTCACAGCTGGACTCTTGCAGCAGCTTCAGCAACGCCTCAAAGTCAGTAGGACTTTGTGATAATGCGTTGTCAATCGTCACACGCAGCAGCTCTCGGTGAGAGGGCTTTGCCTGATCGCCCAGCCATTTGTTATAGCTCTTTCCGTGAGGTTTCGGATTCTCTACAATGGACAGTCCGTTTTCGACGCAGATGGTGTCACTTAACTGTCGGACTGCCTTGGTGCTGCCCCAAAAGTTTCGGAACTTTCGGTCATATTCTAAGCTGACCGATGACCAGATAATGTGATTATGAATGTGCGACTTGTCTATGTGAGTGCAGACCACAAAGGCATGATTGCCTTTGGTAAAACGCTTGGCAAATTCCACACCCAGCCGGTTAGCTTCCTCCGGTGTGATCTCACCGGGGCGGAAGGACTGGCGCACATGATAGGCAATCACATCATCCGCACCGCGCACTCGTCCGGTAGCGGCAATGTACTGCCGCTTTGCCAGAAGGAACTCTGCATCCGCAGTCCTGCTGTCACACGCATAGCCGGTAATGAGCCTGCCGTTATCTGTTTTTTGGGGATTGGCCACATAGTCGATGATGTCACTGATCGCCCGACTTTCTGTGCGGCCCTTGCGACATGAAGCGGCATGATTCTTGTGGTTGCCATAGAAGGAACCTCCTTTCCGAAAAGAAAACAGCCTGCCGTAGCAGACCGCTTTCACTATTCTATAAAACTTTCTTCATCGAAAAATTTGAACTTATCATCTTCTAAATGTTTTGGTGGAAATCTCATTTCATATTGCTCTTGTGCTAATGCACGGACATCAGGCTCCTATCCTTTAATCGATTTTTCAGCCAGGATAACTGCTCTTTCGATAGCCCCCATGGAAGATTCAATAGACGATTCAGTGTCATCAGTTCAGCCTGCTTTTCTGCTGGTAGCGAAGCACAGGATTTACAAATGTGGGCTGCATGACCTTTGCCTGAAAATTTTTCGTTGGCTTTGTATTCGCCACAAATTTTACAATAGTGTCCATGCTTTTTCATACGCTGATGCCCTTCTCGCAAAGAACATATAACCTGTGAATTGCTTTCATAATCACATCCCATTCCAAATCAGAAGCATAAGAAAACTTTTTACAGTATGCCTCCCAAAGTTTTTGCATAACTAAATCATTTTCCACTTCGTCAAAAACTTCTTCAGCCTGGTTAAGATACTTCTCCGATCCCCGTTTATGAGCAGTTGCCAGAAGCGCATCATGTAAAATTTTCGGGTTCAGCGTAGTTCCATGCAGCTGTTCTAAAATGTAAATATCGTAGAAATCTCTCATACGGGTATTGGTTGTGGCCCTGGTAATAATGGTTTCCAGTTTTTCTGCCAGCACAGTTTCTAAATTATAAGCCCAAATATCAATGGAGCGATCTTCCAACATAAGTTTGAATGAATACCGAACCTCTCTTGGAGTAATTGCATCTCCCGTAGAAATATCAATTTTCAAAGGGGTCACTACCCCATCGAATGTTGTACTCATGCTGACTCGAATACCTGGATACTCTGCTTCATCCATAATCTCCGAAATACTTTTTAGCTGGAATTTAACACCATCATCAATCGGAACAGTTACGATTGATGAAATTAGATTCTCAATATCCTCCACATTGACATTGGCTCCTTTTATTGTTGCATCTAAATCCATCGTAGAACGAGCATCCAATCCAACCATAGCTGCTACCAACATACCACCCTTCAAGATAAACTTATCACGATATTCAGAAAGAGAAATACGCTCCAAAAAACGCTCCATCATGTAGTTCCTCATTAAAATCTGAGCATCTGCGGATTTTTCTCTGGAAAGGTTTCGTATTAAATCTTTAAGCTGCCTTGCTGTTTTTATCATAAAAGTACCTCCAAATACTGTCGTAAAATTTTTTCCACCTTGAACATCCCAGCATATTGCATTAAAGCTCGCAGGTTCTTATCTTTTCTACGGGCATAAGATTTTAGCGCTCCCTGAAAGGTCTGAATTTCAATTCTGCTGCGGCTTCTGAGCAAATCACAGATCGTCCGCTCCATATCATAAACCGGCACAGTATGCCCGAACGGAGTTTTCGCTGTTGTAAGTCCTACATCATGTAAGCCTGCTTTAATCGTAAAAACTTGAATGCCTTCTGCTTTCATTTTGCTTGGATTGCATCCAGTTTTGACCGTAACTGTATATTCTATTGGCTCACGGTCTGTCAGATCGTGAAAAAATAAAGCTGTTTCATGTGAAAATACTGCTTGTTCAAATCGCAAATGAAGCAGATACATGGCATCCACCCAGGAATCTTTGGACAGATAAATCCCATGTGCGACTCTATCCAAATCTCGTGAACGCACATAATCATAAAATACCGGCTTTGAAATTCCAGAAGATACGACCTGTGATGTTCGTAGCATTCCTTCTTGTGCTGTTAACATCTGATCCAGCTGTTCAAATTGTCCCATCATATCACTTCCTTTCGCACTAATATTATACGCGATATTAGTTCAAAAGTAAAGTCGTGGATATATAGTTCCTCTTCCCAAATTTAACAGACGGTGTTTGGCATTTTGTGGCTTTGCGTATTTTTTATCCATAAACCCTATCCTGAATCGCAAATTTCAAACTCTGCACCTTGCCCAGTAACCAAATCGCAGCCAGCGGCAGTCCCATAGGCTAATCAAAAATGCCATGACTAAAAAGGATCACACCGTTCTGCGGAGAATAGGTAAGCAGCACAGCCACGCCAAGTAGAGCAATCACGTACTGAGCAGGCCAAGCACCAGACCGGATACTGTAGATCAGCCCGTGCAGAG
>ENA-OQAA01000092-OQAA01000092.1-human-gut-metagenome-genome-assembly--contig:-NODE-92-length-59964-cov-5.377542_pt1 | contig 59964 bp, 81 predicted proteins | sample MGYA00242489_ERZ504515 | MGnify/ENA primary metagenome ERZ504515 (study PRJEB26092, sample SAMD00036237) | human gut metagenome | host: Homo sapiens | study: EMG produced TPA metagenomics assembly of... | reverse complement strand
TGCGTGAAGCCGGTGTGAAGCCGGATGTAACAGCAGGGTTGAGTCTGGGAGAATATTGTGCCATTGCTCGGCAGGAGGGATGCAGATCGAGGATGCGATCCTGGCAGTTCGAAAGAGAGGCATTTTGATGCAGAACGCCGTTCCGGATGGAAAAGGCGCGATGGCTGCGGTACTTGGCCTGGATGCCGAAAAGATTGAAGCCGCAATCGCTGGAATTGAAGGAGTGAGTATTGCAAACTATAACTGCCCGGGGCAGATTGTGATCACCGGATGGAAAGAAAGTGTAGAGCAGGCAGGGGCAGTTTTAAAGGATGCAGGAGCAAAACGGGTACTTCCGTTAAACGTCAGTGGTCCATTTCATTCTCCGATGTTACAGGAAGCGGCAGGACAGTTAAAAGAGGTACTGGATCAGATTGAATGTTCACCACTTCAGATCCCGTATGTGACGAATGTGACCGGGCGGTATGTTTCGGATATCGAGGAAACAAAAGAATTGCTTATACAGCAGATCGCAGCACCGGTTCGCTGGCAGCAGAGTGTGGAAGAGATGATTAGACAGGGTGTGGATACCTTTGTAGAGATTGGACCAGGACGTACGTTATCCGGATTTTTACGGAAGATCAACCGTGATGTGAAGGTATATCAGGTTTCCACATGGGAAGATATTGAGAAAGCAGGAAAAGAATTATGTTAGAACAGAAAGTGGCGGTCGTAACAGGAGCTTCCCGTGGAATAGGAAGAGCAATTGCAGAAAAACTGGCAGAAGAGGGCGTTTTTGTTGTCATCAATTACCGTGGCAATGAAGAACAGGCAAAACAGGTGCAGCAAACAATTAAAGAACAAGGGGGAAATGCAGGAATCTATGGATGTGATGTTTCTGATTTTTCTGCCTGTGAAGCATTTTTTAAAGATGTGATAGAAACTTATGGAAGACTGGATATTCTGGTTAACAATGCAGGGATCACGCGAGACGGACTGCTCATGAAAATGACGGAATCCGATTATGATGCGGTACTTCAGACGAATTTAAAGGGAACCTTTAACGGAATTCGGTTTGCATCCAGGCAGATGCTTCGTCAGAAGTCAGGGCGGATCATCAATATTTCTTCGGTATCCGGTATTCTGGGAAATGCAGGGCAGGCAAACTACAGTGCGTCCAAAGCAGGTGTGATTGGGCTGACCAAATCTGCGGCAAGAGAACTCGCATCCAGAGGAATTACAGTCAATGCAGTGGCTCCAGGATTTATCAAAACAGAAATGACAGAAGTTCTTTCTGAACAGGTGCAGAATCATGCAAAAAGTCAGATTCCGCTGGGGAGTTTTGGAAATCCGGAAGATGTGGCAGAAGCGGTCTGGTTTCTTGCATCAGACAAAGCAGGATATATCACCGGACAGGTATTGAATGTGGATGGCGGTATGGCAATGTAGAAAAGGAGAACAGTATGAAAAGAAGAGTGGTAGTGACCGGGCTTGGAGCAGTGACACCTGTGGGAAACACAGTGGAGGAGTTCTGGAGCAGTGTGCGTGAAGGAAAGGTGGGAATCGGTCCCATCACAAAGTTTGATACTTCGGAATACAAGGTAAAACTGGCGGCAGAGGTGAAAGGATTTTCGGCAAAAGAGCGGATGGATTTCAAAGCAGCGAAGCGAATGGAGCCGTTCGCTCAGTATGCAGTAGCCGCGGCAAAGGAAGCCTTTGAAGATGCGAAAATTGATATGAGCCAGGAGAACCCGTATCGGGCGGGGGTGATCGTTGGTTCAGGAATCGGAAGCCTTCAGGCTGTGGAGACAAATTACGAAAAAATTCTGCAGAAAGGGCCATCCAGAGTGAATCCTCTGATGGTTCCGCTGATGATTTCCAATATGGCAGCAGGAAATGTTTCCATTCAGCTGGGATTCAAAGGAAAATGTACCAGTGTTGTGACAGCATGCGCATCAGGAACCCACTGTATCGGAGACGGATTTCGTGCGATTGCATATGGAGATCTGGATCTCTGCGTGGCAGGAGGTGCAGAAAGCTGTATCTGCCCAAGCGGCGTGGCAGGATTTACGGCGCTGACCGCGCTTTCGGATTCTGAGGATCCAGAGAAAGCCTCCATTCCTTTTGACAAAGACAGAAATGGATTTGTGTTAGGGGAGGGAGCAGGGATCGTAATGCTGGAAGAACTGGAGCATGCGAAAAAGCGGGGAGCCAGAATTTATGCAGAAGTTGTCGGATACGGGGCAACGGGAGATGCGTACCATATTACGTCTCCGGCAGAAAACGGAGAGGGAGCCGGGATGGCGATGAAGCTTGCGATGGAAGAGGCAGGCGCACAGCCGGAGCAGATCGATTACATCAATGCACATGGAACGAGTACCCATCACAATGATCTGTATGAGACAAGAGCAATCCGGTATGCACTGGGAGCAGCGGCAGATCAGGTTGTTGTCAATTCTACGAAATCGATTATCGGACATCTTCTGGGAGCAGCCGGCGGGGTGGAATTTGTTACATGCGTGAAAAGTATCCAGGATGGATTCATCCACCAGACCATGGGAACCAAAGAGACAGAGGAAGAGTGCAGTCTGGATTATGCAATCGGCGCACCGGTTGAAAAAGAGATCACATATGCGCTGACGAATTCTCTCGGGTTTGGAGGACACAATGCGTCACTGTTGCTGAAAAAATATGAAGGGTAGTGTAGATAATATGAAATTTGAGCAGTTGGTAGAACTGATCCAGACAGTTTCATCCTCGAATCTCGGGGAATTCAAATATGAAGAGGGAGACTTTAAGATTTCTTTAAAAAAAGAAAAAGGGGAAGTCAGACTTGCAGAGCAAAGTGAGTCTGTGCCGGCCAGAGCATCAGAGCAGCCACAGGATTCTTCGGAGAAAAAATCGGGAAATGTGATCAAATCCCCGCTGGTGGGAACCTTCTATGCATCACCGGCAGAGGATGCAGATCCGTTTGTACAGGTGGGAGAGCAGGTACAGAAAGGAAAGATTCTGGCAATCGTGGAAGCAATGAAGCTGATGAATGAGATTGAAAGTGAGTTTGACGGAACGATAGAAGAAATACTGGTAGAAAACGGAGCGCCGGTAGAATACGGACAGCCGCTTTTTATCGTGAGATAGGCAGGTGCAGAATATGAAAGCATTGAACATTGAACAGATACAGGAAATCATTCCTCACAGACATCCGTTTTTACTTGTGGATGCGATTGAAGATTTTGAACCCGGAGAATTTGCGGTGGGATATAAGTGTGTGACTTACCGGGAAGAATTCTTCCGGGGACACTTTCCAAAGAAAGCAGTGATGCCGGGAGTTCTTATTTTAGAGGCTCTGGCACAGGTCGGTGCAGTCGCGATCTTAAGTGTTCCGGAAAATCAGGGGAAGATCGCATTTTTCGGAGGTGTGCAGAACTGCAGATTTAAAGGAATGGTATTTCCGGGAGACAAACTGAAGCTGGAGACAAAGATCATCAAACGAAAAGGGCCGGTAGGAGTCGGGGAAGCAGTGGCATCTGTGAATGGAAACGTGGTAGCCAGTGCACAGCTGACATTTATGGTAGGTGAGTAGAGATGATAGAAAAAATATTGATTGCAAACAGAGGTGAGATTGCAGTCCGGATCATTCGGGCATGCCGGGAGATGGGCATTCTGACTGTGGCTGTTTATTCAGAGGCAGACAAAGAAGCACTGCATACACAGCTGGCGGATGAGGCAGTGTGTATCGGTCCGGCGCGTCTGCACAAAGCTATCTGAGTATGGAAAATATATTAAGTGCCACGCTGACATCCGGTGCAGATGCGATCCATCCGGGATTTGGATTTCTGTCAGAAAACAGCAGATTTGCAGAGCTTTGTGAAAAATGTGGAATCATCTTTATCGGACCGTCTTCTTCTGTGATTCAAAAACTGGGAAATAAATCGATTGCCAGGCAGACTATGGAAGCAGCCAATGTACCGGTTATTCCCGGATGCAGTGAATGTATATACGAAGCAGATCACGGGAAACGAATTGCCGGGGAAGTGGGATATCCTGTGATGATCAAAGCAGCACTTGGAGGCGGTGGGAAAGGAATGCGTACCGCATATTCAGAGGCAGAATTTGAGTCAGCATTTCTGACGGCTCAGAGTGAGGCAAAAAATGCCTTTGGTGATGATGCCATGTATATTGAACATTTTATCGAGCATCCGCGTCATATTGAATTTCAGATTCTGGCAGACAAGCATGGAAATGTAGTGCATCTGGGAGAGCGGGACTGTTCGATCCAGAGGAATCATCAGAAGCTGATCGAGGAATCTCCATCTTCGGCGTTAAATCCGAAGCTGCGTAAAGCATGGGAGAGGCGGCTGTGCGGGCGGCAAAGGCAGCAGGGTATACCAATGCGGGAACGATTGAGTTTCTGCTGGAGAAAAGCGGATCCTTTTATTTTATGGAAATGAATACCCGGATTCAGGTAGAGCATCCGGTCACAGAGTGGGTGACGGGAATTGATCTGATTAAGGAGCAGATTCGGATCGCAGATGGAGAGAAGCTAAAAGTTTCGCAGGAAGACATTTCCTTAAACGGTCATGCTATTGAATGCAGAATCAATGCTGAGGATCCGGCAAAGAATTTCCGCCCTTCTCCGGGAACTATCACGGATGTCTATCTGCCGGGCGGAAAAGGGGTGCGGATTGATACGGCGATCTACAGTGGATATACAGTGCCGCCGTATTACGATTCCATGCTGGCAAAGCTGATCGTGCATGCCAAAAGCAGAGAAGAAGCAATTCTGAAAATGCGAAGTGCATTGGGTGAAGTGATCATTGAGGGAATTCAGACCAATGTGGATTATCAGTATGACATTTTACATCATCCCGATTTTGTAAGTGGAAATACCGATATTGAATTTATTGAAACAATGGAAAATCAGTAAAAAGGAAGCAAGTGTATGAAACTGCAGAATATGTTTAAGAAAAATCGAAAAAGTTATATTCCGCTGAAAAGCGAACGGCCGGAAGTTCCGGAAGGACTTCTGAAGAAGTGCAATAAATGCGGCGCTGCGATTCTGACGGAAGAGGTAAAAAGTGCAGGCTATATCTGTCCGAAATGTCAGGGGTACTTCCGGGTGCACGCATATGAAAGAATCCGGATGACTGTGGATGAAGATTCCTTTGAAGAGTGGGAGAAAGACATGGAATTTGTCAATCCGCTGGAGTTTAGGGGATATGAGGAAAAGGTAAAAAGTCTGAAGGAAAAGACCGGACTTTCAGAAGCTGTTGTGACCGGAAAAGCATCTATCGAGGGCAATCCGGCGGTGATCGCGGTGTGTGACGGGCGGTTTCTGATGGCGAGCATGGGACAGGTTGTGGGAGAAAAGATCACAAGAGCGGTGGAACGCGCCACAAAGGAACAGCTCCCGGTGATTATATTTGCCTGTTCCGGCGGTGCCAGAATGCAGGAGGGAATTGTATCTCTGATGCAGATGGCGAAAACGGCAGCGGCATTAAAACGGCACAGTGATGCGGGACTTCTCTATGTTTCGGTGCTGACAGATCCGACCACAGGCGGGGTGACTGCCAGCTTTGCAATGCTGGGAGATGTAATCCTGGCAGAGCCGAAGGCGCTGATTGGATTTGCAGGTCCGAGAGTCATTGAACAGACCATTGGAGAAAAACTGCCGAAAGGCTTTCAGCGTTCTGAATTTTTACTGGAACACGGCTTTATCGATCGTATCGTAGAGCGAAAAGAGACGAGAACGGTTCTTGGAAATATTCTGCAGATGCATCATACCGCCCAAAATCCTGTTATTCAAAAGCCTGTACAGACAGTGGAAAAAGAACAGCAGTCTGTACAGGAAAAAGATGCGTGGGAGCGGGTCACAATTTCCAGAAAAAATGACCGGCCTGTAGGACAGGATTATATCCGTATACTTTTTTCCGATTTTCTGGAGTTTCATGGAGACCGCTGTTATGGAGATGATACTGCAATCATTGGTGGAATCGCGAGGTTTGCGGGGATTCCAGTTACAGTGATCGCACAGGCAAAGGGAAAATCTACCAAAGAAAATGTAGCGCATCATTTTGGAATGCCGTCTCCGGAAGGATATCGAAAAGCACTTCGTCTGATGAAGCAAGCCGAGAAATTTAAACGGCCGATTCTTCTGTTTGTGGATACACCGGGGGCATTTTGTGGTATAGAGGCAGAAGAGCGAGGGCAGGGAGAAGCCATTGCAAGAAACCTGTTTGAAATGTCATCCATGAAGGTTCCGATTCTGTCTGTTGTGATTGGAGAAGGCGGAAGCGGAGGTGCATTGGCACTGGCAGTCGCGGATGAAGTCTGGATGCTGGAAAATGCGATATATTCTGTGCTGTCTCCGGAAGGGTTTGCGAGTATCTTGTGGAAAGACAGTAAACGCGCAAGTGAAGCGGCAGCGGTGATGAAATTGACAGCAGCAGACCTGAAGAAACTTGGCGTGATTGAAGCTGTCATTGCGGAACCAGAAGTGTATACAGAAGAAACCATGCAGTCTGTGGTTTTTGTTCTTCAAAAAAAGATCACAGAGTTTCTGGATACGCACTGCAATTTCTCACCTGAGGAGCTGGCGGCGCAGCGTTACGAGCGTTTCCGGAAGATGTAGCAACATAAAAATACCATAGAAAGAAGTGAAATATGGAAAACTTAAAAATCGGAGAAAAAATAACAAAAGTTCCTTTGATCCAGGGCGGAATGGGTGTGGGAATCAGTCTGGGAAGGCTGGCGGGAAGTGTGGCGAAAGCCGGCGGAATCGGAGTGATATCCACTGCTCAGATCGGATATCGGGAACCGGATTTTGATAAACATCCGGAGGAGGCCAACCTTCGTGCGATTGGAAAAGAAATGCAAAAAGCACGTCAAATTTCAGAAAACGGAATCATCGGATATAACATTATGACGGCTTTAAAAGGATATGCAGATCATGTAAAGGCAGCAGTAAAAGCAGGTGCAGACTTGATCATATCCGGTGCAGGACTGCCTGTGGACCTTCCGGCACTGACAGAAGGCAGTGCGGTGAAAATTGCGCCCATTGTATCCACAGCACGTTCTGCGCAAGTGATCTTGAAATACTGGGATAAAAAATATGGAAGGACGGCGGATCTGATTGTGGCAGAAGGGCCTCTTGCAGGAGGTCATCTTGGATTTACAGAGGCGGAACTGGACAAGTGGAAAGGGGATGCCTACCATATGGAGTTCGGGAATATTCTGGACGTGGTACGGCAGTATGCGAAGAAGTACAAGTGCCGGATTCCGGTGATCGCAGCAGGCGGAATTTATGACAGAAGTGATGTCCAAAGGATGGAGCAGCTTGGAGCGGATGGGGTTCAGGTGGCAACCAGATTTGTTACAACAAAAGAATGTGATGCCCACCGGAGGTATAAAGAAGCGTATCTGAAAGCTGTAAAAGATGAGATTGCCATTGTGAAAAGTCCGGTCGGAATGCCGGGAAGAGCCATCTTGAATCCCCTCATGAAACGTGTTATGCTTGGAGAGAAAATAGAACACAGTTCCTGTCACAGATGTCTTGCAAAATGTAACCCTTCTCAGATACCATACTGCATTACAGACAGCCTGATCGCCGCGGTGAAAGGAGACATAGAAAACGGACTTATCTTTTGCGGCGCCAACGCATGGAAGGCAGCGAAGATTGAGACCGTAGAGGAAGTGGTGGCATCATTGTTTGCATAAAGAACAGGAACAAGTGGTTGGTACGGAGAGGAGAATACATCTTTGGATGCATATAAGACCATTAACGATACACTGGTTCACCTGTTCAACGAAATCTGGGAATTGGAAGAAAAAGCAATCATAACAGAGGAATTTAAGGATATTACCAACAACGACATGCATATAATAGAAGCAATCGGTCTGGGAGAGGAAAGCACAATGTCGGCAGTTGCGAGAACATTGGGAATTACAGCGGGTTCCCTGACAACGTCCATGAACAGCCTGGTCAATAAAAAATATGTGACACGGCAGAGGAGCGAGACAGACCGCAGGGTGGTCTATATCCAGTTGACCGGAAAAGGGAAGAAAGCATATGAGCATCATAAGAATTTCCATATGCAGATGACCAATGCGGTGATTGAAAATCTAAAGGAGCAGGAGCTTGCAATTTTGCTGCAGACACTGGATAAATTATCCGATTTTTCAGAGGTTATCAGGAACGGGAACAGGAAAAGAAAACGGAGCTCTGATATTTTTTTGACGTTTTTGGAAAAATGAGGTACAATATTTGCTGAACCTGCGAAAAGCAGGGGATAACAGTCATGTTCCGGCCGTGTGGTTTGCGGCAGAGCCGGAAGATAAGCGGAGCAATATCCGTTTCGTGTTTTATCAGGAGGGAATTGATATGGCAGCAAAAAAAGGAGCATCTAAGACAACAGCGAAAACAACAGTACAGACACCGGTAAAGACAGCAGAAGAAGTGACATCAGCACAGACAGCAAAGAAAGTTGTTGCAAATGAAAAGGCGACAGAGAAAAAAGAAGAAGTAAAACCTGCAAAAGTAGAGGCGATTGAGACAAAAGCAGGAAAGGCAAAGGCAATCGAGACCAAGAAAGACACAACAAAAGCAATTGAAACAAGAGCAGCTGTGTTACAGGAATCTGAGCCGGCAGCAGAAGAAAAAAAAGACAAGAGCAAGAAAAACTTCTGCAAAGACAACGACAGCAGCAAAAACAGCAGTAAAATGTGAAATGTATCTGCAGTTTGCCGGAAAAGAATATTCAGAAAAAGAGCTGATGAAAAAAGTAAAAGAAGTCTGGACAAAAGAGCTGAAGCATAAAGTAGGCGAGCTGAAAGATGTAAAACTTTATCTGAAGCCAGAAGAATCCGCAGCATATTACGTAATCAATAAAGATACAACAGGACGGATTGAATTATAAGAAATGAAAAATGCGTGGGCGATACGATGGCCTGCGTATTTTTTTGCTGTTTTTGTGAAAATTGCGGGATTGTAAACGGAAAGGGAAAAGGGTACAATAAGCATATTAAAAACTGTCTCTGAATGGTTTTATCTTTAGTAATCTTAGGAAAAAGTCTAAACAAATCAAAGAATCAAAAAACGGCAGATCAGCCGAAATATTCAGTTATTTTATGGAAACGTCAGATAGTGATATTGCACTGCAGAAAAAAAATGATTATAATGGAGGAAAGTACATGGAAGAAAAGAAGACAAAAAATTTCTCAAAGTATCCAACTTTAAACAGGGAATACAAAGACAGCCTGTTTCGGCTTATATTCAGCGAAAAGAAAGATTTGCTGGATTTGTACAATGCACTGAATGGAACATCTTATAGTGATCCGGAAGAACTGGAAGTCAATACACTGGAGGATGCAGTTTATATTTCCATAAAAAATGATATTTCATTTTTAGTAGGAGGAACCTTGAACCTGTATGAGCATCAGAGTACATACAATCCCAACCTTCCGATTCGGGGGTTGATCTATCTGGCACATTTGTACGAAGGATATATAGAAGACGGGAAAAGACATAGAACCCTGTCTGGAGTGTCAGGTGGTGATGCTGAACATCAATTATGGACATAATCAGGAGCTAATGGAGAAGTGCAGGCGTCTGAGAGAGTACTCGCAGTTTGTTTTCATTGTACGTGAGCAGAAAAAAATGTATGAAGATCCAGAAGAAGCAACTTTGCGGGCAGTAGATATCTGTATCGAACAGGGAGTGCTTGTGGATATTTTGAGAAAGCATAAAGCAGAGGTGATCAGTATGGTATTGTCATCATTTAATCAGGAAGCATATGAAGAGGATATGTATGAGACAGGATATAAAGAAGGGGAACGGAGAATCAATACGCTTTATGAGAAATTACTCAAAGAGCAGCGAATGGACGATATGAAACGGGCAGTGGAGGATGAGGCATATCGGGAGACTCTGTTAAAAGAATATGATTTGTAAAAAGAACTGGTGGTTGAAGCTGAAATCAATCGCCAGTTCTTTTTATATCATTACTTGTCTGAGAGTACCTCTCCAGTCGATCCCCTCTCAATTAATTTTGCATGTAACAGAAGTGTTCCGATGGATACTTGATTCATCAGGCTGTCCAGAGCATAGTAAGCACTTTTGCCAAGCTGGATCCGTTCCTGGCGGATGGTAGTCAGCGGCGGGGAAGTATATGTGCAGATCGGGAGATCATCAAACCCGATGATGCTGATCTCGTCCGGAACTTTGTATCCGAGCTGCTGGCACTGGATCATCGCGGCATTGGCGATCAGATCATAGCTGCAGATAATGCCGGTGATCCCCATGTCTAAGAGCCTGGGCAGATGTTTTTCCATACATTGAGTGATGTAGTAGGAACTTCCTGCGCAGGTCGGATCGGACTTCAGGCCGTTTTGCTTCAAAGCGTGGAAAAATGCTTTGTGGCGGACCTGCATGATATGAGAACCAAGAGCGCTGCTCAAATATCCGATTTTTTTATGTCCCAGTTTTTTTAAATGGGAGACGGCGAGTTCCATGCCTTCGTTGTTGTCGATTCCGACATATGCCATATTCGGATTTGCAATAATATAGTTGTCATACAGAACGGTCGGTGTTCTGCTGGTCTGAAAATCTTTCATCCACGGATCATTCAACGAAAATCCAACGACAAAGGCTCCCAGATACTGGTTCTGCAGCATAAAAACATCGTACGGGGTGCTTTTCTGCAGTTTTTCAGTAGTATCTACAATATCTACGGTATAACCGGCAGGTTCTGCAAGCTGGCGGAAGCCGAGCAGGATTTCATATCCAAATTGATGTGACTCTTTGTAATCTACGTTTTCAATCAGAATACAGAGTTTTTTCTCCGCAGCCTTCTGGCGGCGAATTTTTGTATATCCCATTTCAACAGCTGTTTCCAGTACGGTTTTTTGTAAAGTTTCGCTGATATCAGGTGCACCGTTTAAGGCTTTGGAAACAGTGCCTTTTGAGATATTCAGACGATCAGCGATATCCTGTAATGTAGCCATTGGGGCTCCTTTCTGCGTCCTTTTTTCGTTACTGTCCACAGTAACCTTTTTCATTATATAGAAAAAAAGTGAAAAATGCAATGAATATCCATGGAAAAAGAGAATGAGTTTCGGAAAGTTTCTTGTTTGCAAAAACATGGATTGTTGAAAGTGAATAAAAATACAGGACGAAAACTATGAAAAACGTAGAAAATAAAGAATACCATGCGTTGTTAGGATTGACGAAACAGGAAAGAAATGATATTATCATCATATACGAAACAATGCGAAACAAAAAATGAAAGGTGAGGGAACATGAAGAGAAGAGTTTGTGCAGTTGTGGAAAACACTCTGTATTGTATATAACGGCAGTGAAAAACAGAAGGAAGTGAAACTTTCAGAAGGGACATGGGAAGTTCTTGCAGACGGAGAGGACAGCTTTTTATGGAAACATCCGCAGATTGCAGCGAAACGTATGAAAGTTTCTCCGGTCAGTATTTTGATACTTGGAAAAAGGGAAGAGAGCAGGTAAAGTGTGATGAAATGGATGTATGGAAAACAAGACTGGAAAACGAGAGAGCGGGGACTGGAAAACTGTTATCTGATGACCAATGGACTGGGGGGATTTTCCTCCATGACGATGACGGGGGCAGTGTCAAGAAATGACCATGCTCTTTTGATGGCCTGTACAACAGCGCCAAACTGCAGATACAATATGATACACCGTTTAAAGGAAGAACTTCTGACAGAAACAGGAGATGTGCTTACACTGTCTACACAGGAGTTTGAGGAGCAGACACCGGAGGATGGATATCTTCATCTGGCGGCATTTTCCTATGAAGATACTCCAATCTGGAGATTCCTTGTAAATGGTGTGGAGATTAAAAAGGAAATCGGAATGCCGCAGGAAAAAAATACGGTGGCGCTTTGTTATGAGATCAAAAACCGCAGCAGCCGGAATGTGGAATTTGTGCTGACTCCATTTTTCCAGTTCGTACCAAAGGGAGCCGATCTCTTGCCGGGGCAGGAAATCGTATTTACAGGAGAAGCAGTGGAAAGTGAGGGAATGACACTGCATCTTCGTACAAACGGAATGATAAAAGAGATAGCAGAGACAGAGGAAGTTTATTTTTACCGCTATGATGTCTGTGACGGACGCAGGGCGTATGGACACGCAAGAGCCAACCATCAGATCCGTCTGCAGGCAGAGGCGGGAAAACAGGTGGTTCTGGAAGTAGTCTATGAGATGGAACCATCAAAAAACAGTGCACAGACGATCATTGAGCAGACGAAAGCAGACAGAAAACAGCTCGAGGAAACAGCCGGATTTACTTCGGAGGCTGGGAAAATGCTTTCAAAAAGTGCCAGACAGTTTGTTTCAAAACGGGAATCCACGGGGGGAGATACAATACTGGCAGGGTATCCGTTTTTTGAAGACTGGGGCAGAGATACGATGATTGCACTTCCGGGAATCTGCATTTCTACCGGACAGTTTGAGACTGCAAAAAGGATTCTGCGCACCTTTGCACAGAATGAGAGAGACGGTCTGATGCCGAATCTGTTTCCGGAGGAGGAAACGAGCCGCTGTACAATACAGTCGATGCGGCACTGTTGTTTATCAATTGCGTGTATTTGTATTATGAAGCAACAAAAGATATGGAGTTTGTCCGGGAAGTGTATCCGGTGATGGAGCGGATCATGGATGGATATCAGAACGGGACAAAGTTTGGGATCCACATGGATACAGACGGGCTGATCTGTGCAGGGGAAGGTCTTGCTCAGGTGACCTGGATGGACGTACGTGTGGGAGAGATTCTGCCGACTCCAAGACACGGAAAGCCGGTGGAGATCAATGCCTACTGGTACAATGCCTTAAAAATTATGGAAACATTTACAGAAGAAGCAGAAACAAGCAGATACTACGCGCAACTGGCAGAAAAGGTAAGGGATTCGTTTACAGAAAAATTCTGGATGTCGCAGAAAAATTGTCTGAAAGACTGGTTTCCGGAACAGAGGCAGATACCCAGATCCGCTGCAATCAGATCTGGGCACTCTCCATGCCGTTTACGATGCTGGAGCCGGAAAAAGAGCGGAAGATAGTGGAAACTGTTTTTGAAAAGCTGTATACTTTTTATGGGATGCGTACACTGGAAGAAGCAGATCCGGAATTTCATCCATACTATGAAGGAGCGATGGAAAAGCGGGATATGGCATACCATCAGGGCACTGTATGGACGTTCCCACTGGGGGCTTACTATCTGGCGTATCTCAAGGTTCACGCATACAGTGAACGCGCAAAACAGGACGTAAAAGAGCAGCTGGAAGTTCTGGAGTGCGCACTTAAGGAAGGGTGCATTGGACAGCTGCCGGAAATCTACGACGGGAAAAACCCAGTGTCTTCCAAAGGCTGTTTTGCACAGGCATGGAGTGTCGGAGAATTGCTCCGTGTATATGAACAGATTGAAAAAAAGAAGAAATAGAACATGGAATCTGAAAGGAGAATGATAATGGAAAAAGAATTAGAGCAGATGTTACAGACAGTTTGCAGCAAAGGAATAAAAGAGGCATCCAGTGAAGAGATTTACGCAGCGCTTCTTCAGTGGTCCAAAGAAAAAATGAATGGTATGAAACACAACGAGGGAGACAGAAAACTGTACTACATTTCCGCAGAATTTCTGGTGGGGAAACTCTTGTCCAACAACCTGATCAATCTGGGTGTATTTGAAGAAGTCAGAGAAGTGCTGAAAAAACACGGACACGATCTGACAGAGATTGAAGAAGTAGAATTGGAACCATCTCTTGGAAACGGAGGACTGGGACGTCTGGCAGCATGTTTCCTGGATTCCATCGCAACACTCGGACTTAATGGAGACGGTGTGGGACTGAACTATCACGACGGATTATTCCTTCAGAAATTTTCTGACAACAAACAGTGGGAAGAGAAAAATCCATGGATCACAGAAAAGAGCTGGCTGACAAAAACAGATGTGAGTTTTGAGGTTCCGTTTAAAGATTTTACTCTGAAATCTACCATGTATGATATTGACGTACCGGGATATCAGAGCGGCTGCAACAAACTGCACCTGTTTGATCTGGACAGTGCAGATGAGAGCATCATTGGAAACGGGATCCAGTTTGACAAACAGGATATCCACAAAAACCTGACATTGTTCCTCTATCCGGATGACAGTGATGAGGCAGGACAGCTTCTGCGTATTTATCAGCAGTACTTTATGGTCAGCAATGCAGCACAGTTGATCCTCAAAGAAGCCGAGGAGCGTGGAGTGAATCTGTATCACTTGCATGAGCATGTGTGTATCCAGATCAACGATACCCATCCGACGATGGTGATCCCGGAACTGATCCGGATCCTCACTGAGCAGAAAGGATTCAATATCGACACTGCAGTGGATGTGGTGAGCAAGACCTGTGCCTATACCAATCATACAATCCTGGCAGAGGCGCTGGAAAAATGGCCGATCTCTTACCTGGAAAAAGTAGTGCCTCATCTGATGCCGATCATCCGGGAATTGGACAGACGGGTCAGAAGAGATTTCCACGATCCAAGAGTGTATATCATCGATGAGATGGACCGTGTGCATATGGCACATATCGATATCCATTTCGGATATGCAGTAAACGGTGTGGCAGCGCTTCACACAGAGATTTTAAAAGAATCTGAGCTGAAACCGTTCTACGATATTTATCCGCAGAAGTTCAACAATAAGACCAACGGAATCACATTCCGCAGATGGCTGGTACACTGCAATCACAATCTGGCAGAGTACTTAAAAGAACTGATCGGACCTGGATATATGGAGAATGCAGAAGAACTGGAAAAACTTCTGGCATATCAGGATGATGAGAATGTTCTTGCAAAATTGAAAGAGATTAAAAAAGAAGCAAAAGCAGAGTTAAAGAAATATCTCAAGATGACACAGAATGTGGAGATTGATGAAAATTCTGTATTTGATATCCAGATCAAACGTCTCCATGAGTATAAGAGACAGCAGATGAACGCACTGTATGCGATCTACAAATACAAAGAGATCAAAAAAGGAAATCTGCCGAAACGTCCGCTCACAATGATCTTCGGAGCAAAGGCAGCTCCGGCATATACGATTGCCAAAGATATCATTCATCTGATCCTCTGCCTGCAGCAGCTCATTGACAATGATCCGCAGGTAAGCCCATATATGAAGATCGTGATGGTAGAAAACTACAATGTGACAAAAGCAGAGAAGCTGATCCCTGCATGTGATATTTCCGAGCAGATTTCGCTGGCATCCAAGGAAGCCTCCGGAACAGGAAATATGAAATTCATGCTCAACGGCGCCGTGACACTTGGAACAGAAGACGGAGCAAACGTAGAGATCCACCAGTTGGTAGGGGATGACAATATTTATATCTTCGGAGAAACATCAGAAAAGATCATCAAGCTGTATGAGACAGGAGAATATTGTTCCAAAGACATCTATGAGAATGATCCGCTGGTAGAAGAGCTGGTAGACTTTATTATCAGTAAAGATTTGATCCGCATCGGAGATCCGGTGAACCTGGGACGTCTGTACAAAGAAATCGTAGGCAAAGACTGGTTCATGGCACTTTTGGATGTGAAAGATTATATCAGAACAAAAGAGCAGATGCTTTCTGATTACGAAGATGAAAAGCGTGGGAGAAAAAAATGCTGGTGAACATTGCCAAAGCCGGATTTTTCTCTTCCGACAGAACGATTGCAGAGTATAACAGAGACATCTGGCATCTGTAGGATATGGCAAAAGCAAAAGGAGAGAGTAAAATGAGAAAAACAGGAATTTTGATGCCTGTATCTTCCCTCCGTCCCGAACGGGAGTGGGAGAGATGGGGGCAGAAGCATATCATTTTCTGACATTGTTAAAAGAAAGCGGTGTGAAGATCTGGCAGATTTTGCCGATGAATCCGGTGGGATACGGAAACTCCCCGTATCAGCCATATTCTTCCTGTGCAGGGGATGAGCTATATATCAGTCTGGATACGCTGTATGAGGAAGGGCTGTTAAAAGAAAGACCAGAAGGGTTTCACGAATATGCGACGAAAGTCGATTACGATGCTGTGCGTCTGCACAAAGAGCCTTATTTAAGAGAAGCTTTTCAGGCATTTCTTACAAGTGGCGGTTGTGAGACAAAAGACTATCAGGAGTTTGCAGCTCAGAGCTGGGTATATGAATATGGTGCTTTCCGTGCACTGAAAAAGGCAAACGGGGGATGCTGCTGGAATGAATGGAAACAGGAAGATAAAATGTGGCCGGATGCGAGAACGGATTTGGCGCCTGAGTTAGAAACAGAAGTGCAGTATCATATGTTTTTACAGTATGTATTTTTCAGTCAGTGGATGAAACTGAAAGAAAAGGCCAATGCGTATGATATTCAGATCATGGGAGATGTGCCGTTTTATGTGGGGGTAGATTCTGTGGACGTGTGGGCATCAAAAGACAATTTCCTTCTGGATACAGACGGAAGGCCGATCTTTATTGCAGGAGTTCCGCCGGATTATTTCAGTGCTACCGGTCAGAGATGGGGCAATCCAATCTACAACTGGGAATATTTAAAAGAAAACAACTATCAGTCTGGGTGGACCGGATCGGATACAGCAGCAAGCTGTTTGACATTATCCGGATCGATCACTTCCGGGCGTTGACACCTTCTGGAAAATTCCGGCAAGTTGTCCGACAGCTGTGGAAGGTGAGTGGATTGAGGCGCGGGATATGAAGTGATCGACACGCTCAAAGAGAAGATCCCGGGTGTAAATCTGGTGGCGGAAGATCTGGGAGATCTCAGACCGGAAGTACTGGAATTGAAGGATCACTATCATCTGAAAGGCATGAAGATCCTTGTATTTTCGATTGAGACAAAAGGAAAATATGCATATGACAGCTTCCGCGATGTAGAAAATATGATCGTGTATACAGGAACGCATGACAATGATACTTTGATGGAGTGGTATCATAATCTGACCTGCGCGGCGAAGCGTAAAGTGCGCAGATTTCTCACACGTGAGGGAATCAGACAGGGAAGTGTCAAAGACCGTCTGCTTGCTTATACATTAAAGAGCAAGGCAGAATATGCGATTATTCCGATGGCGGATATTTTAGGGCAGGGAAAAGAAGGGCATCTGAATACACCGGGGACAGTCGGTTCTCCGAACTGGGAGTGGAGAATGCAGGACTTTACACTTGCCGGGAAAGAACTGAAACGATATAAAAATCTGATCACATTCCGGAACTAAAGGAGAGACAACATGCAATTTGCTGGAATTTTTCATAAAACATCAGAACAGATGAGTTATGCGTTAAATGAAAATGAGCTGATCGTAAACTTAAGAACAGGATATGATGTCAGACGGGTCTTCATTCATTATGGAGATCCGTTTGAATCGGGAATCCTTGGCGGAAACGAGAAATGGACCGGAAAGAGAGAGGAAATCTGTTTTAAGAAACGTTTGCGTCACCAGCTCTGGTGGACAACGACATTGGTTCCAAAGTATAAACGCTGCAAATATTATTTTGAATTACATACAGAGGAAGAAGTCTGGTATTATTTTGAGGATGGATTTCTGACAGAAGAACAGATGCAGATGGATGGAAGGATGCAGCAGTGCTTTACCGTACCGTGGATGAATCCTGCGGATATTAATGTGACGCCAGACTGGGTCAACGAGACAGTATGGTATCAGATTTTTCCGGACCGGTTCTGCAGGGGAGCAGATACGAAGGAAGAGGCCGGTGTGACGAAGTGGCGCACTGGTACTGTGACCAATGAAGAGAGGTTTGGCGGAAATTTAAATGGAATCCGGGAAAAAATTCCTTATCTGGAAGGGCTCGGAATCACGGGAATCTACCTGAATCCCATTATGAAAGCAGAATCCAACCACAAATATGACACCACAGATTATACGGTGATCGATCCTCATTTTGGAACGGAGGAAGAATTTAAAGATCTGGTAGAAGAGGCACATCAGCATGGGATTCGGATCATGGTGGATGCTGTGTTCAATCATTGTGGAAGAAAGTTTGCACCATGGCTGGATGTTCTGGAGAAAAAAGAAAAATCTGCGTATGCAGACTGGTTTATGATCCATGACTGGGAAACAGTCGAAAAACGGGCAGATACGAGAGACGGACGGTTTTATTCATTTGCATTTACTGATGGAATGCCAAAGCTGAATACAAATAACGAAGAAGTAATTCAATACTTCTGTAAAATATGCGAAGACTGGATCCGCAAATTCGATATTGACGGAATCCGGTTTGACGTGGGAAATGAAGTTTCCCACCGTTTTCTGAAAAAAATCCGGGAGCATTTAAAACAGATGAAACCGGATCTGTACTTACTGGGTGAAATCTGGCATGATGCAAGTCAGTGGCTTCTGGGAGATGAGTACGATTCTGTAATGAACTATCCTCTGATGAGCGGAATCCATGATTTCTTCTTAGATCGGGGAATGGAAAAAGAAGAATTTGAGTATATGGTGAACCGCTGTTATACGATGTATATGCAGCAGAGCAACAATGTGATGTTCAATCTTCTGGATTCTCATGACACGCAGCGTTTGATGAGTCGGTTTGATGATCTGGATCTGTTTTACCAGCAGCTTGCCGTGTTGTTTACAATGCCGGGAAGTGCCTGCATTTATTATGGAACAGAGATTGCAATGGAAGGCGGTTTTGATCCGGACTGCCGCAGATGTATGCCGTGGCAGGAACTGGATTCATCCGAAAACCAGGAAAAAATCCAGATCATGCAAAAGCTGATCGCAATGCGGAAACAGGAAGCAGCCTGCAAAAGTCTGTATTTCCATTTTCCGAATGAGTATGAGAAGAGACGTCTTGTGGAGTATATCAAACTGGATCAGGACGGCAATCAGCTGGAAGTACTCTTAAACTGTTCTGAGGAACCGGTATCAGTAAAAGAAGAGGGAGAAGTTTTGTTTTCCCGCAGATTTGAGCAGGGTGTATTGAAGAAAAACGGAACTTTGATCAGAAGAAAGAAATAAAGGAGAACGTCAATGGAAGGGACAAGAAAAGAACACTGGTGGAGGGATGCGGTGATCTATCAGATTTATCCACGCAGCTTTCAGGACAGCAATGGAGATGGGATCGGAGATCTGCGAGGGATCATTCAGAGACTGGATTATTTAAAAGAGCTGGGAATCGATGCGATCTGGCTGTCTCCGGTCTGCAAATCCCCGCAGGATGACAATGGATATGACATCTCTGATTATCAGGATATCGATCCTATGTTCGGAAGTCTGGATGACATGGAAGAGCTGATAAAAGAAGCCAAAAAGAGAAATATCCGGATTATCATGGATCTTGTGTTAAACCATTCTTCTGATGAGCATCGCTGGTTTCAGGAGGCAAAGAAAAGCAAGGATAACCCGTACCATGACTATTATGTCTGGAGAGATGGGAAAGAGGGCGTGTATCCGAATGATATGAGATCCGTATTTGGGGGACCTGCCTGGGAATGGGTGCCGGAACTGGAACAGTACTATTTCCACCAGTTTCGGTAAAACAGCCGGATTTGAACTGGGAGAATCCAAAAGTGCGCCGTGAGATCTATGATATGATCCTCTGGTGGATGGAAAAAGGAGCGGGTGGATTCCGTCTGGATGTGATCGATCAGATTGCCAAGGAGCCGGATCAAAAGATCACAAACAACGGACCGAGATCCATGAGTTTATTCAGGAACTGAGCAGGGAAACATTCCAAAAGGGAGATCTGATCACAGTAGGAGAGGCATGGGGCGCAGATATTGAACGAGCCAAATTGTACAGCAATCCGGATGGAAGCGAGTTTTCTATGGTGTTCCAGTTCGAGCATATTGGTCTGGATCAGCAGGAAGGAAAGTCGAAATGGGATGTGGCGCCGCTTCCAGTAGTGAAATTAAAACAGGTGCTTGCAAAATGGCAGAGAGAACTGCACGGATGTGGATGGAACAGTCTGTTCTGGAACAATCACGATCTGCAAGAATCGTGTCCCGTTGGGGAAATGATCAGAAATACCGCGTGGAATCTGCAAAGATGCTTGCTACCTTGCTGCATGGAATGCAGGGAACTCCTTATATCTATCAGGGAGAAGAACTGGGTATGACAAATGTGCGCTTTGCAGATATCAGCCAGTATCAGGATATTGAGACACTGAATATGTACAAAGAGCGTCTGGATGAAGGATACAGCAAGGAAGAAATCATGAACTCCATTTATGCAAAGGGCAGGGACAATGCAAGAACGCCGATGCAGTGGAGTGGTGAGGTGAATGCAGGATTTACAAAGGGAACCCCATGGTTGGAAGTGAATCCGAATTATACGAAGATCAATGCCGAGTCGGAACTATCCGATCCCGATTCTGTATTCTACTATTATCAGAAGCTGATCCGGCTGAGAAAAGAACATTCCGTGTTTGTAAATGGAGAGTTTACACTTTTGATGGAAGAGGATCCGCAGGTGTTTGCCTATATAAGAAAAGAAGGCGATACAGAAGTCCTGGTATGTGCAAATTTCAGTGAAACACCGGCAGCGTGCGATCTTTTGAGTGAATGGAAAGACGGAGAGGTACTGATCTGGAATTATAAGGAAAAAGGAGAGACTGGAGTGCTCAGACCTTATGAAGCAATGATGATCAGAAGATAAATAGAGAATCCATATTTGAGAGAGGGGGAGGAATCTTCCTCTCTTTTTACGTAATAAGAAACGATGGAGTTTTCAAGGTGAAAAACAAATTTCAACTTTCTCTTTTTAAATAATCGTGCTATAATGCAGAAAAGCATAAAAATTCTGGTTTTCTAAGCGGAACCATACCGCATCTTTTATTCTAAGTCATATCGGAAAATCTCTATGCTTTGATTTCAATCTAAAACAGCAGAGAGGTTTGAGGGAAAGATGCCGTATTGGAAAGCCTCCTGCAGCTATTTTCATTCAAGGAGGTATTTATATGAACCAGACAACACCAACACAGCCTGTAAACCGACTGTACAAATCGAGGATTTTTGCCATGCTCTACAGTGACAGGAAAGATCTGCTCGATCTGTACAATGCGGTCAGTGGAAAACATTATGAAGATCCGGAATTGTTGGAAATCAATACACTGGAAAATGCAATCTACATGTCGATGCATAATGATCTGTCCTTTCTCATTGATTCCAGACTTTCCCTGTATGAGCATCAGTCCACCTACAGTCCCAACCTGCCCCTGCGGTATTTGTTTTATATCTCGGATCTGTATTCCGGGATGACAAAAGATGAAAACCTGTATGGTACGAAATGCATTCAGATCCCGACTCCGCAGTTTGTGATCTTTTACAATGGAAGTCAGGAACAGCCGGATCGAAAAATTTTAAGATTGTCTGATGCGTATTGCGTCAAAGAAGAACATCCGGCATTGGAGCTGACTGCGGTGATGCTGAACATCAACCGCGGGCATAATGAGAAGTTGAAGGAAATGTGCAAATCTCTGAAGGATTACTCGGAATATACTGCAAGAGTGCGGGAGTACGCCCAGGTAAAGCCGGTGGAAGAAGCAGTGGAACAGGCAATCAGTGAGTGTATTCAGGAAGGGATTATGGCAGAGTTTTTGAAACAAAACAGAGCGGAGGCGAAACAAGTGAGTATTTATGAATATGATGAGGAAAAGCATATGCGGCAGGAGCGGGAAGCGTCCTGGGAAGAGGGCAAATTGGAAGGGAAAATTGAGCTTCTTAGAATGCAGATTCAAAAGAAACTGGTAAAAGGAAAATCTATTTCTGAGATTTCAGAGGAACTTGAAGAAGAGGAAGAGGTTATTGCAGAGATGATCCGGGAAATGGGAGAAGAGAGGGCAACGGGCAAAGAAGAACAATAGAAAATACATATTTGGGGCTGTCGGGAATTAACCGATAGCCCCTTGCTAACTTGGATTGCGTTGGTGTTTATACAAAAGATAAAGAACAACTCGAAAAATATAATCTTTTACCGGCTAAAGTCATGTTAGAGATAGCAGACCAAAAGTCTGTGAAAGGGTTAGGATATATTGGCGGAGTAATGGGACCGAAAGAATTTACGGACAGTAAATCTTATGTTGTTCAGATGCTTTGTTCCGGCAAACACAAAATTTCTTATGTAGAACCTACTCTTGTGTATGGAAACGGACGCAATGATATCGTGTTTAGCTCGTACAAACTGTCTGTTTTGTGCGAGCTTTTTTCATAGCTGCAGTTTTCTGTTGTAAAAGATGTTGTTATCCGCCATATTATGCAGAAATCCGGTTCTTGACTTTGTGTGGTAAAATGTAGAAAAAGGAGGGAACAGCATGAAAAACGGAACAGAACATGATATGACACAAGGAGCAGTGGCCGTTCCTCTGATTGGCTTTACGATACCACTGGTACTCGGTAATTTTTTTCAACTTTTTTATAATGCAGCGGATTCCATCATTGTAGGTCGATACGTGGGGGAGCGTGCATTGGCAGCAGTCGGAACATCCACACCGGTGATGAATCTTGTCATCCTTTTGATCAGCGGTCTTTGTATGGGGGCAAGTATTTTGATGAGTTCCCAGTTTGGAGCGGGAAATTATGAACAGTTATCCCGTCAGATCAGTACCACATTGTTGTCCGGCTGCGGATTTTCAATCGGTTTTTCCGTGCTGACAATCTTGGTGTCAGAACCATTGCTTCGGCTGATACAGGTACCGAAGGAAGTGATGCCGGATGCGCTTGCGTATCTCAGGATCATTTTTATCGGAATTTTGTTTACGTTTATTTACAATTTTCTTGCCAATACACTTCGGGCACTGGGCGATAGTAAAACGCCGCTGTATTTTCTGGTTGCCAGTGCAATTTTAAATGTGCTCGGAGATCTGCTTTTTGTGGCAGTATTTGGATGGGGCGTGGCGGGAAGTGCCATTTCAACGGTATTAAGTGAGGCCAGCAGCTGTCTTTTTTGTGCGTTGTATATCAGGAAGCGGGTTCCGCTTTTGTGCCTGGGAAAGCGGTGGTTTGTGTTTGATAAAAGTTTGATGAAAAAGACTATTAGTTATGGAAGCACCAGTGCCATGCAGCAAGTCTGCCTTCAGATTGGAAAGACAATCATTCAGGCAGTGGTCAACACCCAGGGAGTCAGTGTAATGGCAGCATTTACGGCAGTAAACCGCGTGGATGATTTTGCGTATATTCCTCAGCAGAACATCGGGCATGCCATGACGACTTTTATTGCCCAGAATAAGGGGGCAGGCAAAAAAGAAAGAATCCGCAGGGGATTTCAGAGTGGAATCGGGATCGAACTGGTATATGGTCTGATCTTGCTGGTTCTGATGTATTTTGGTGCAGAGAAGATTATGGGATTGTTTACCTCTCAGGAAGATGCACAGGTGGTGACTCTGGGAAAGTCTTATCTGCATCTGGTTTCCTGGATGTATATTCTTCCGGCGATAACGAATGGGATTCAGGGATTTTTCCGTGGCATGGGAGATCTGAAGGTGACACTGTACAGTACTTTTATGAATATGGCAGGGCGTGTGCTGGCAGTTATTGTGATGTTTCTGGTATTCAACTTGGGATTTGTAAGCCTTGCGTGGGCGAATCTGATCGGGTGGATCGTGATGCTTCTTTTTGAAATCCCTCTTCTGATGAGACAGTTAAAAGAGCTGAGAAAATAAAAACAAGACTGCCCTTGCAAGATTTTTCAAGATAAGATACAGTAAATACAAAACAGTGATCCAGGGAGGAAAACAAACGATGAATACCATAAAAGTGAGAAATTTAGAGATTGGCACAGGAATGCCGAAAATCTGTGTTCCGATAGTGGGAAAAACAGTACCGGAGATTTTAGAAAACGCAAAAAGTGCAGTACAGGCAAAAGCAGATGTAGTGGAATGGAGAGTGGACTGGTACGAAGATGTATTTTCGTTTGAGTGTGTCGAACATGTCTTGCGTAAGCTATGTGAAATTACAGGAGAGATTCCGCTTTTATTCACATTCCGTACACTGCAGGAGGGCGGAGAACAGGCAATCGATGCAGCGGCGTATAGAGAATTGAATGAAAAAGCAGCCCGGACTAAGATGGCAGATCTGATCGATGCAGAATTATCAGCAGGAGAGAAAACGGTGAAATCTCTCATAAAAACAGCGCATACCTTCGGAGTGAAAGTGGTGGTTTCCAATCACGATTTTGAGAAAACTCCTTCCAAAGAAGAAATCGTGGCAAGACTTCAGAAGATGCAGGAACTTGGGGCAGACCTTCCCAAGATCGCAGTGATGCCGCAGTGCAGGAAAGATGTGCTGACATTGCTTGCGGCAACGGAAGAGATGGCAGGAACCTATGCCGATCGCCCCATCATCACGATGTCTATGGCAAAAGATGGAGTGATCAGCAGACTCTGTGGAGAAGTATTTGGCTCTGCGCTGACTTTCGGGGCGGCAGGACAAACATCTGCGCCGGGGCAGATTGAAGTGGAGAAACTAAGAGGAGTGCTTGAAATTTTTCATTAGAGAAAGAGCTGTGAAGCTCTTATCGTTTCCTGCATTCCTCCGCTTTATCCTCATTCCAGACAAGTTTTCCGGTCTGTACTGCTTCTTCATACCGACTGATCTTGTATTCCAGGCGTTTTAACATTTGCGAAATCTTGTTCTGTTGTTCGATCAGATGTTCTTTCTGTTCCAGTAAGAGATGGAGTCTTGCGGGGATCGTCTCGTCTCCTTCCTGGAACAGATGCACGTATTCGATCATGGATTCGACTGGAAGACCTGCATTTCTCATACACAGGGCGAGTTCAATCCAGCCCAGATCCGCTTCTCCGTAATTACGAATACCACCGGACGTTCGAGGAACCGCCGGAATCATACCGATGCGTTCATAGTAGCGCAGGGTGTCCTGTGTGATCTGATATTTTTCACTGACTTCTTTGATCGTCAAAGAGAATCCCTCCTTTTTGGAAATTCGAGTATTTGTGTACTCTTGATATAAGAATACTATAAAGCATGGAGTGTGCTCCAAGTCAATATATTTTTGAAAAAATGTCGGGCAGATTAGATTCCGGGTTGCTGACAGAGGATGGCAAGAGTATAATGAAAAAAATGAGAATTCTTCTGATTCGCAGAAAGGAGCAGAAAATATGAATGTTGAACAAGACTATATTATGCGTATGATCAAGGAATTTGCAAATGTATTGGGAAGACTGCTATTCAACAAGAAGAAACCCATGTATGAACTGGATGTAACGAACAGATACCATGTAGGAGATGATCTGTATACACGTTTATGCAGGATGGCTGATGAAGGAAAGATCAATGAAGCGGAAAATCTTCTCTATGAAGAAATGGTACCGGGAGATATGGATTATCTGGAGATGGCGCTGGCATTTTATGCGTATTTGAATTGTTTTGAGGACGAGGTCCTTCACAGGTATCATTACACAAGAGATGAGATCAAAGAAGGAATGGAAGATTTTCTGGACAGATATGGATGCAGTGATATGAAAGAATTACTGGGGGAATAAATACAATGGAAAGATCAAGAGAAGAATTGGATACACGATTAAAACAGCAGATACAGTTTATTGTAGAAGTAGATAAAGTAAAGAATATTTTCAGGCAGACATATCTTGCGGATGCAAACAGAAAAGAGAATGACGCAGAACATTCCTGGCATCTGGCGCTTATGGCAGTACTTTTAAAGGATTACATGAAAGAAGAGATAGATCTGGCGAAGGTGATGATCATGGTTCTGATCCATGATCTTGTTGAGATTGATGCGGGAGATACGTATGCATATGATGAAAGTGGTGCAGCGACCAAGAGAGAACGGGAAGAAAAGGCGGCTGATCGTATTTTTGGATTACTGCCGGAAGATCAGGGACAAGAATTCCGCAAGTTGTGGGAAGAGTTCGAAGCTTATAAGACTCCGGAAGCAAAATATGCCCATCTTCTCGATAATTTCCAGCCTCTTTTGCTGAATGATGCTTCAGGTGGGAAAAGCTGGGAAGAGCACGGAGTACACAGAAGTCAGGTGTATAAAAGAAATGAGCGGATCCCGGAGACTTCAGAGATAATCTGGGAGCAGATGAAGGAGATCATTCAGAAGCATATTGAGCAGGGACACTTATTTGAAGATTGATAAACTGTAAATAGAAACTGACAAAGAGGTGGGAAACATGTATGAAGCAGGAGTAGAGAGACTGCAGGAAATGATCGATGAGAGCAGCAATATTGTATTTTTCGGAGGAGCAGGGGTATCTACCGAAAGTAATATTCCGGATTTTCGGAGCGCGGATGGAATTTATCATCAGTCTTATAAATATTCACCTGAGGAAGTAGTAAGCCACAGTTTTTATGAAAAGCATCCGAAAGCGTTTTTTGAGTTCTATCGGGAGAAGATGATGGTATTGGATGCAAAGCCCAACGCCGCACATTTGAAGCTGGCAGAACTTGAGAATGCAGGTAAGATAAAAGCAGTCATCACACAGAATATTGACGGGCTGCATCAGGCCGCGGGAAGTCAGGTTGTGTATGAACTGCATGGAAGTATTCATCGGAATTACTGTGAAAAATGCGGACGGTTCTATGATGCAGGGTTTGTGAAAGCGGCAGAAGGAGTACCAGTGTGTTCATGCGGAGGGCGGATCAAACCGGATGTTGTTCTATATGAAGAAGCGCTGGACGGAACGATAATCGAAAAGGCTGTCAGGGCGATTTCGCAGGCAGATATGCTGATCATCGGAGGCACCTCTCTGGTTGTATATCCGGCAGCAGGATTTATCGACTATTTTCGCGGAAAGTATCTGGTAGTGATCAATAAATCAGAGATGGCAAAGGCAGTCAGAGCAAACTTAAGTATTTCCGCGCCGATCGGAGAAATTCTGGGAAGAATTAAAGTGAAATAAAAATCTGCAGAGAGTGCGTTGAGAAATTATATTCGGCACTTTCTGCAGATTTTTGCTTTTATTTGTTTTAGTTGCAGCTTTCCCATCTTCCGGATGCACCGCAAGGCAGTACAAGACCAGTATTTTTGACCGGAAGACCGATTTCCTGAGATTCGACTTTTCCGTTCCATGGTTTTAACTCAGTTGCAAGCATATAGGTCAGAACAGCAGGAGCAAGTCCTGTTGTATAAGAATTCACAAGGAAGAACAGAGCATCCTTTGACAGAATCTTCGTACACAACTGAATGAGCGGGTGGATCATGTCTTCAATCTTCCAGATCTCACCTTTGGGACCTCTTCCATAAGAAGGAGGATCCATGATGATGGCATCATAAGTGTTGCCTCTGCGGATCTCACGTTCTACAAACTTTACGCAGTCATCGACAAGCCAGCGGATCGGTGCATCCTTCAGACCGGAGGAGAGCGCATTTTCCTTTGCCCATGTGACCATTCCCTTGGACGCATCCACATGAGTGACCTGTGCGCCAGCTGCAGCCGCAGCCAGTGTGGCGCCCCCGGTGTAGGCAAAAAGGTTTAAGACTTTGACAGATCTTCCGGCTTTTTTGATCTTTTCAGAGAACCAGTCCCAGTTGGTTGCCTGCTCCGGGAAGAGCCCGGTGTGTTTGAAATTAAATGGTTTTAAATTAAAGGTGAGAGATCCGTAATGAATCTGCCACTGCTCCGGGAGACTGAAAAATTCCCATTCGCCGCCGCCTTTTTTGCTTCGGTGATAGTGTCCATTTCTGGATTTCCATCCTTTGTCTGTCTTTGGAGTGTCCCAGATGACCTGCGGGTCAGGACGAACCAGGATATAATCTCCCCATCGCTCCAGTTTTTCACCTTTTGAGCAGTCTATGACTTCGTAATCTTTCCAATTATCAGCTATCCACATAATAATAGAGTTCCTTTCGTACTGTATGATTGTTTTATCTTCTCATAAATAGAAGAAATTTTCAACTGTATGAGCAAAAATGATAAGCAAAAAGCACGGTAGAACCGTGCTTTTCTTTTGGTATGTCATTGAGAGGTTTTCCTCGTTGCTTTGCAGTTTGTATTATTATATACAAATCTGGGGAATATCCTACAATGAGGATGTATATATAAATTGGAGTTCACCGTCGCAAGACTGTTCTTGGGGGAAACAGTCGGCGAAAGTATAACTGCAACAGCAACCAAATTAAATGGTCGATGACTTATGACTCATTCATAAGTCGGTTTTAATATATCACGCAGAAAAAAGAGTGTCAAGAAATCAGAATAAAAAAATTTTGATTTTTACTATTTGACAAGAAATTGTGAAAATCTACCGAAAAAATTGTGCGATTTTTGTTACATGTGCTACTTCCGAAACGATACGACAATAAGAAAAAGGTTCCGATTCTGTGGGATTTCAAAAATGGCAAATCTTAAAGAGGGGAAAAAGGAAAAGATTGTAAAAGAGTTTCTTCATATTATAATAGATTCTTTTCTTTGCATGTGAGCATGACAGTTCAGAGCCTATGTCTAACATCGAGTGTGAGCGGCTGTATTGTATTAAAAAAAATACAAAAAAATAAAAAAAGTACTTGAAAAATGAGAATAAGTTCGTTATACTAAGAGAGCTGTGGCATGATAGCGTTGAAGCGTGAGGTTGCCGCTTAGTGAGAAATCACATAGCGGGTTTTCCGTGGAGCGAATGTCAAGTTAGGAAACTGGCGACAAGTCACTGTACGAATCACAACTGATTACTGCTTACCGATAATGGGTAAAGGTATGAAACAACGTGTGAGTTTCTCACGACACACACGGGAGAGTGTACAGTCACCGCTTGTCGTACTGATGTGAAAAGTACGAAAAGGAGGCGACTTTTTTTTATGGCAAGTCAAGTAATGAGAATCACATTGAAAGCATATGATCACCAGCTGGTTGATGCATCTGCAAAAAAAATCATCGAAACTGTAAAGAAAAACGGAGCACAGGTAAGCGGACCGGTACCACTTCCAACTAAGAAGGAAGTTGTTACAATCTTAAGAGCGGTTCACAAATACAAAGATTCCAGAGAGCAGTTCGAGCAGAGACTCATAAGAGACTGATTGATATCACTACACCAACACAGAAAACTGTGGACGCGCTTTCCAGACTGGAAATGCCAGCAGGTGTTTACATCGATATCAAAATGAAAAACAAATAAGAAAGTCCACAAAATGCGGGCAGCAAAATGAGACAGTAACAATCCTATAATTTAGGATGAGCGCGAAAGCTTCCGCTGTAAATCACAGGAGGTAATTATAATGAAGAAAGCTATTTTGGCTACAAAAGTCGGAATGACTCAGATCTTCAATGAAGAGACAGGAGTCCTGATTCCGGTAACTGTATTGCAGGCTGGACCATGTGTAGTAACACAGGTTAAAACAGTTGAGAATGACGGTTACAAAGCAGTTCAGGTCGGATTTGTTGACAAGAAAGAAAAGATTGTCACAAAAGACAAGAGCGGTAAAAAAGAGATTGCACACAGAAATGGTGTGACAAAAGCAGAAAAAGGACACTTTGACAAAGCAGGTGTTTCCGGAAAGAGATATGTAAAAGAATTCAGATTTGAAAATGCTGAAGAATATACATTGGCTCAGGAAATCAAAGCTGATATCTTCGCAGCAGGAGATAAGGTAGATGCAACAGCAATCTCCAAAGGTAAAGGTTTCCAGGGAGCAATCAAGCGTCACAATCAGAGCAGAGGACCTATGACACACGGTTCTAAGTTCCATCGTCACGCTGGTTCTAACGGTGCGGCATCCGATCCGAGTAAAGTATTCAAAGGTAAAAAGATGCCAGGTCAGATGGGTGGAAAGAAGATTACAGTTCAGAACCTGGAAGTAGTAAGAGTAGATGCAGAGAACAACCTGCTGTTAGTAAAAGGTTCCGTTCCAGGACCTAAGAAATCTCTTATCACAATCAAAGAAACTGTAAAGGCTAACTAGTCTGACGGACAGAAAGGAGGAACACACAGATGGCAAACGTATCTGTTTATAATATCGAAGGTAAAGAAGTTGGTACAATCGATTTAAGCGATGCAGTGTTTGGTGTTGAAGTAAATGAACACCTTGTACACATGGCAGTAGTAAGCCAGCTTGCAAACAAACGTCAGGGAACACAGAAAGCGAAAACTCGTTCTGAAGTTTCCGGAGGCGGAAGAAAACCATGGAGACAGAAAGGGACAGGTCATGCAAGACAGGGTTCTACAAGATCTCCACAGTGGACAGGCGGTGGAGTTGTATTCGCTCCAACACCAAGAGATTACTCCATGAAACTCAACAAAAAAGAAAAAAGAGCAGCTCTGAAATCTGCACTTTCTTCAAGAGTAGCTGAGAACAAATTCATCGTGATCGACGAGATGAACTTTGGAGAAATCAAAACAAAGAATTTCCAGAACATGCTGAACAGCCTGAACGTAAACAAAGCTTTAGTTGTACTGGAAGATGGAAATGTAAACGCTGAACTTTCTGCAAGAAACATCGCAGATGTAAAAACAGCAAGAACAAATACAATCAACGTATTTGATATCCTGAAATACAACACAGTAATCGCTACAAAAGCAGCTGTTGCAAATATCGAGGAGGTGTACGCATAATGGCAAACATTCAGTATTATGATGTAATCCTTAAACCGGTAATCACTGAGAAGAGCATGGAAATGATGGCTGATAAGAAATACACTTTCCAGGTACACACAGATGCTACAAAATCTCAGATCAAAGAAGCTGTTGAAAAAATGTTCGCAGGAACAAAAGTAAAAAGCGTCAACACAATGAACCTTGATGGTAAAACAAAAAAGACGTGGAATGACATTCGGAAAAACAGCTAAGACAAAGAAAGCAATTGTACAGTTAACAGAAGAGAGCGCAGATATCGAAATCTTTGAAGGGCTGTAAGATTTGACATTAAACGGTGCAAATCCGTGAAACAAATAATTAGGAAAAATGAAAGGAGAGACAGTAATGGGAATTAAAGTATACAACCCATATACACCTTCCAGAAGACAGATGACAGGATCTGATTTCTCTGAGATCACAAAAACAACTCCTGAGAAATCCTTACTGGAATCTAAAAATAGAAAAGCTGGTCGTAACAACCAGGGTAAAATCACTGTAAGACACCGCGGAGGCGGAGCTAAAAAGAAATATAGAATTATCGACTTCAAGAGAAGAAAAGACGGAATTCCGGCAACTGTAATCGGAATCGAATACGATCCGAACAGAACAGCTAACATCGCACTGATCTGCTACGCAGACGGAGAGAAAGCTTACATCCTTGCACCAGAAGGATTAAAAGACGGAATGACAGTTATGAACGGAGCAGAAGCAGAGGTAAGAGTAGGAAACTGCCTGCCACTTTCTGAAATCCCAGTTGGTACACAGATCCACAACATCGAGTTATATCCTGGAAAAGGCGGACAGATGGTTCGTTCAGCAGGAACAGCGCTCAGTTGATGGCGAAAGAAGGAAAATACGCAACACTTAGACTTCCATCCGGTGAGATGAGAATGGTTCCAATCATTTGTAGAGCATCTATCGGTGTCGTAGGAAACGGAGATCACAGCCTGATCAACGTTGGTAAAGCAGGACGTAAGCGTCACATGGGTATCAGACCTACTGTCCGCGGTTCTGTTATGAACCCGAACGACCATCCGCACGGTGGTGGTGAAGGTAAGACTGGTATCGGTCGTCCAGGTCCATGTACTCCATGGGGTAAACCGGCACTTGGTCTTAAGACACGTAAGAAAAATAAAGCTTCTAACAAGATGATCGTAAGAAGAAGAGACGGTAAAGCAATCAAATAATTTAGTTTACAAGGAGGTTAGAACCTATGGCTCGCTCACTTAAAAAAGGACCATTTGCAGATGCCAGCTTACTGAAAAAAGTAGATGCTATGAACGCTGCAGGTGATAAATCAGTTATTAAGACATGGTCACGTCGTTCTACAATCTTCCCGTCATTTGTTGGACACACAATCGCTGTTCACGACGGAAGAAAACATGTACCGGTGTATGTGACAGAAGATATGGTTGGACACAAACTCGGAGAGTTCGTTGCAACAAGAACATACAGAGGACACGGAAAAGACGAGAAGAAGTCAAAAGTCAGATAATATAGATTAGATTATTCGGAAGGAGGGTTCATCCATGGCAAAAGGACATAGATCCCAAATCAAGAGAGAAAGAAACGAGCAGAAAGACACAAGACCATCAGCTAAGATTTCTTACGCTAGAGTCTCTGTTCAGAAAGCATGCTACGTTTTGGATGCCATCAGAGGTAAGGATGTACAGACAGCACTTGGTATTTTAGCTTATAATCCAAGATATGCTTCAAGCGTAATAGAGAAATTATTGAAATCAGCAATCGCAAATGCTGAGAACAACAACGGTATGAACGTTGAGAACCTTTATATCGAAGAGTGTTATGCAAACAAAGGACCAACAATGAAGAGAATCAGACCGAGAGCACAGGTAGAGCTTACAGAATCGAAAAGAGAATGAGCCATATCACAATCGTGCTGAATGAAAGATAAGGAGGACACTCATGGGACAGAAAGTTAATCCACATGGTTTAAGAGTCGGCGTTATCAAAGAATGGGATTCTAGATGGTACGCAGAAAAAGACTTTGCAGATAACCTGGTAGAAGATAACAAGATCAGAACATTTCTGAAAAAGAAATTATACAGTGCAGGTGTTTCCAAGATCGAGATCGAAAGAGCATCTGACCGTGTGAAAATCATCATCTACACAGCAAAACCTGGTGTAGTAATCGGTAAGGGTGGTTCTGAGATTGAGAAAGTGAAAGCAGAACTTGCTAAATTCACAAACAAAAAATTAATCGTAGACATCAAAGAAGTAAAAAGACCAGATAAAGATGCTCAGTTAGTAGCTGAAAACATCGCACAGCAGCTGGAAAACCGTATTTCATTCAGACGTGCTATGAAATCCTGCATGTCAAGAACAATGAAATCAGGAGCACTTGGTGTGAAGACATCTGTTTCCGGACGTCTCGGCGGAGCTGATATGGCTCGTACAGAGTTCTACAGCGAAGGAACAATTCCGCTTCAGACACTGAGAGCAGACATTGATTATGGATTCGCAGAAGCTGACACAACTTACGGAAAAGTCGGTGTAAAGGTTTGGATTTACAAAGGCGAAGTTCTTCCGACTAGAGCAGATAAGGAAGGGAGCGATAAATAATGTTAATGCCAAAAAGAGTGAAACGTCGTAAACAGTTCCGTGGTACCATGAAAGGTAAAGCTTTAAGAGGTAACACGATTTCATATGGTGAGTATGGTATTGTCGCAACAGAGCCGTGCTGGATTCGTTCTAACCAGATCGAGGCAGCCCGTGTTGCTATGACACGTTACATCAAACGTGGTGGTAAAGTTTGGATCAAAATTTTCCCAGACAAACCTGTAACAGCAAAACCAGCAGAAACTCGAATGGGTAGTGGAAAAGGAACATTAGAGTACTGGGCAGCAGTAGTAAAACCAGGTCGTGTAATGTTCGAAATTGCAGGAGTACCAGAGGAAACAGCTAGAGAGGCACTTCGTCTTGCAATGCATAAATTACCTTGCAAATGCAAAATCGTTTCTCGCGCAGACTTAGAAGGCGGTGATAACAGTGAAAATTAATACATTTGTAAACGAATTAAGAGCAAAATCTGTAGAAGAATTAAATGAAGAATTAGTAGCTGCTAAAAAGGAACTCTTCAATCTGAGATTCCAGAATGCAACTAACCAGTTAGATAACACAAGCAGAATTAAAGAAGTTAGAAAGAACATCGCAAGAATTCAGACGATGATCACAGAAGCTTCTAAAGCTGAATAGGAGGTCGTACTGTGGAAGAAAGAAATTTAAGAAAAGTTCGTACAGGCAAGGTTGTCAGCGATAAAATGGACAAAACAATCGTTGTCGCAGTTGAAGACCACGTTAAACACCCTCTTTATAAGAAAATCGTAAAAAGAACTTATAAATTGAAAGCTCATGATGAAAACAATGAGTGTAACGTTGGGGATACAGTAAGAGTTATGGAAACAAGACCACTGTCTAAAGACAAAAGATGGAGACTTGTTGAGATCGTAGAAAAAGCGAAATAATTGATTCGCACTTTGAAGATTCGTTCAAAGAATGGAAAATAAAGGAGGATTACCTGCATGATACAACAGGAAAGTAGACTTAAAGTAGCAGACAACACAGGTGCTAAAGAATTACTTTGTATCCGTGTGCTTGGCGGTTCTACAAGAAGATATGCCCACATCGGAGATGTTATCGTTGCGTCTGTTAAAGATGCAACACCAGGCGGCGTTGTTAAAAAAGGTGACGTTGTTAAGGCTGTAGTTGTCCGTACTGTAAACAGTACTCGTCGTAAAGATGGTTCCTATATCAGATTCGATGAAAATGCTGCTGTAATTATAAAAGACGATATGAACCCACGTGGAACACGTATTTTTGGACCAGTAGCCAGAGAGCTCAGAGACAAACGCTTCATGAAGATTGTTTCTTTAGCTCCGGAAGTACTGTAGGAGGTGCCTAGAATGTCAGCTATGAAGATTAAAAAAGGCGATATGGTTAAAGTTATCGCTGGTAAAGATAAAAACAAAGAAGGCAAAGTTCTTGCTGTAAATAACAAAGACGGAAAAGTTCTGGTTGAGGGAATCAACATGCTCACAAAGCATACGAAACCAAGCGCAGCGAATCAGAATGGTGGTATCGTTCATCAGGAAGGCTACATTGATGCTTCTAACGTAATGCTTCTGCATGACGGAAAAGCTACAAGAGTAGGATTCAAAATGGATGGAGACAAAAAGGTTCGTTTTGCAAAATCAACAGGTAAAGTAATTGATTAATTTGGGAAAGGAGGACCAGAACTTTGAGTAGACTGAAAGAACAGTATCAGAATGAGATCGTTGATGCAATGATCAAAAAATTTGGATATAAAAACATTATGGAAGTGCCGAAACTGGACAAAGTTGTAATCAACATGGGTGTTGGTGAGGCAAAAGAAAACGCGAAAGTATTAGAGTCAGCAGTAGCTGATCTTGAGAAAATCGCAGGTCAGAAAGCAGTTCTTACAAGAGCTAAGAACTCAGTGGCTAACTTCAAAATCAGAGAAGGTATGCCGATCGGATGTAAAGTTACTTTAAGAGGAGAAAGAATGTATGAGTTCGTTGATCGTCTGATCAACCTTGCTCTTCCTCGTGTACGTGACTTCAGAGGTGTAAATCCGAACGCATTTGACGGAAGAGGTAACTACGCTCTCGGAATTAAAGAGCAGCTGATTTTCCCAGAAATCGAATACGACAAAGTGGATAAGGTCAGAGGTATGGATGTAATTTTCGTTACAACTGCTAAGACTGACGAGGAAGCTCGTGAATTATTGACACAGTTCAATATGCCATTCACAAAGTAAAGGAGGGAAATTCATGGCTAAAACATCAATGAAAATCAAACAGCAGCGCAAACAGAAATTCTCTACAAGAGAATACAGCCGTTGCAGAATCTGTGGACGTCCACATGCATATTTGAGAAAATATGGTATCTGCCGTGTTTGCTTCCGTGAACTGGCATACAAAGGACAGATCCCAGGCGTAAGAAAAGCAAGCTGGTAAGTCCGGAACAAAGGAAACTACCCGTATAAACATATAGGAGGTCATATAAATGAACATGAGCGATCCAATTGCAGATATGCTTACAAGAATCCGTAATGCAAATACTGCGAAACATGATACAGTAGATGTACCTGCATCCAAAATGAAAAAAGCAATCGCTGAGATTCTTTTCAATGAAGGATACATCGCAAAATATGATATCGTAGAAGATGGACACTTTGAAACAATCCATATTACACTGAAATATGGTGCAGACAAGAACGAAAAAGTTATCTCTGGTCTGAAGAGAATCTCCAAACCAGGTCTGCGTGTGTATGCTGGAACAGAGGATATCCCGAGAGTACTCGGAGGACTCGGAACAGCAATCCTTTCTACAAACAAAGGTGTTATCACAGATAAAGAAGCCAGAAAACTTGGCGTAGGTGGAGAAGTACTCTGCTTCGTTTGGTAGGCACTGAACACCGAGATATTCTGTGTAAAACATAGATAATTGTAACTGAAAACAGAGGAGCCAAAGCAGCTCCTCCGAAAATCTAAGTTAAGGAGGAAACAGGTATGTCACGTATCGGAAGACTGCCAGTTGCAATTCCAGCAGGAGTAACTGTGGAAGTTGCAGCAAACAATGTAGTGACTGTAACAGGTCCAAAAGGAACTCTTGTAAAAGAGCTTCCAGTTGAAATGGAAATCAAAGTTGAAGGTGAAGAAGTTGTTGTAACAAGACCAAGCGATCTGAAGAAAATGAAATCTCTTCACGGTCTTACAAGAACACTGATCAACAACATGGTTGTTGGTGTAACAAACGGATACGAAAAAGTTCTGGAAGTTAATGGTGTTGGTTACAGAGCATCCAAATCCGGAAACAAACTGACATTGAACTTAGGATACTCTCATCCAGTTGAAATGATCGATCCGGAAGGTGTTGAGACTGTACTGGAAGGTCAGAACAAAATCACAGTAAAAGGTATCGACAAAGAAAAAGTTGGCCAGTTTGCAGCTGAAATCAGAGATAAGAGAAGACCGGAACCATACAAAGGTAAAGGTATTAAATATGCTGATGAAGTTATCAGACGCAAAGTTGGTAAGACTGGTAAGAAATAATTAAGGAGAGTGTGAAAATGGTTAGTAAGAAATCAAGAAGCGAAGTTCGTAGAAAAAAACACATGAAATTACGTAACCGTTTCAGCGGTACTGCTGAAAGACCACGTTTGGCTGTGTTTAGAAGTAATAATCATATGTATGCTCAGATTATCGATGATACAGTTGGAAACACTCTGGTTGCAGCGTCTACACTTGAAAAAGATGTAAAAGCAGAATTAGAAAAAACCAACAACGTTGAAGCAGCAGCATACTTAGGAAAAGTAATTGCTGAAAAAGCAAAAGCAAAAGGAATCACTGATGTTGTATTCGACAGAGGCGGATTCATCTATCAGGGAAAAGTTAAAGCGTTAGCAGATGCAGCTAGAGAAGCTGGACTGAATTTCTAAGGAAGGGAGAACACAGATGAGACAGGAACGCATTGATGCTAGTAATTTAGAATTAACAGAAAAAGTGGTATCAATCAAACGTGTTACCAAAGTTGTTAAAGGTGGTCGTAACTTCAGATTCACAGCTTTAGTAGTTGTTGGCGATGGAAAAGGCCATGTTGGTGCAGGTTTAGGAAAGGCTACTGAAATTCCAGAAGCTATCCGTAAAGGAAAAGAAGATGCAGCTAAAAATCTGATTAAAGTTGCATTAGATGAAAACGAGAGCATTACACATGATGTGATCGGAAAATTCGGCAGCGCTTCCGTACTGCTGAAAAAAGCTCCGGAAGGTACTGGAGTTATCGCCGGTGGTCCGGCTCGTGCGGTAATCGAGATGGCAGGAATCAAGAACATCCGTACAAAATCTCTGGGATCTAACAACAAACAGAATGTCGTACTTGCAACAATCGCAGGTCTGAAAAACGTTAAGACTCCGGAAGAAGTAGCAAAACTTCGCGGCAAATCAGTAGAAGAGATCGTAGGCTAGGAGGTAAATGAAAATGGCAAATTTAAAAGTTACATTAGTAAAGTCTACAATCGGTGCCGTACCAAAGCATAAAAAAACTGTTGAGGCACTTGGATTAAAAAAAGTGAACAAAACAGTCGTATTACCAGATAATGCAGCTACCAGAGGTATGGTACAGCAGGTTAGACATTTAGTAAAAGTTGAAGAAGAAGCTTAATTTCAGACGATAAGGAGGTAATATCATGGACTTATCTAACTTAAGACCGGCAGACGGTTCTAAGCACAGCGATAATTTCAGAAGAGGCCGTGGACACGGTTCTGGAAATGGTAAGACAGCTGGTAAAGGTCACAAAGGTCAGAAAGCTCGTTCCGGAGCAACAAGACCAGGCTTTGAAGGTGGTCAGATGCCTTTATACAGAAGAATACCAAAGAGAGGATTCAAATGCAGAAACTCCAAAGAAATCGTTGGTATCAATGTAAGTGCATTAGAAAGATTTGAAGATGGCGCAACAGTTTCAGTAGAAACAATGATCGAGTGCGGTCTTGTAACAAATCCTAGAGATGGTGTTAAAATTCTTGGAAACGGAGAGTTAACTAAGAAACTCACTGTTCAGGCAAATGCATTCAGTGCAGGTGCTGTTGAAAAGATTGAGGCCCTTGGTGGAAAAGCAGAGGTGATCTAATGCTCAAGACTGTGCGAAAAGCATTTCAAATAGAAGACATTAGAAAACGGCTTTTCTATACATTTTTAATGCTGATCGTTGTAAGATTTGGTTCTCAGCTCCCGACTCCGGGAGTTGACCCGACTTACATTCAGAATTTACTTGCGAGCCAGAATAACGGTGCATACAGCTTTTTTGATGCATTCACCGGTGGTTCGTTCACAAGGATGTCAGTCTTCGCACTGAGCATCACACCATACATTACATCTTCCATCATTATGCAGCTTTTGACAATTGCAATTCCAAAACTTGAGGAAATGCAGAAAGAAGGTGCTGAGGGAAGAAAGAAAATTGCGGCAATTACACGTTATGTGACAGTTGCTCTTGCACTGATCGAATCCATTGCAATGTCTATCGGTTTTGGTCGTCAGGGACTCCTGGAAGAATTTAACTTTGTAAATGTAGCGATTGTTGTGTGTACATTGACAGCCGGTTCTGCATTTTTGATGTGGATCGGTGAGCGTATCACAGAAAAAGGTGTGGGAAATGGTATTTCTATCGTACTGTTGATCAATATTCTTTCCCGTGTACCGAATGATTTTGTGACGCTTTATACACAGTTTATTAAAGGAAAAACTCTGGCAAAGGGTGCTATGGCAGCAATCATTATTCTTGCAATTCTGTTGGCAGTTGTGTTATTTGTTATCATTCTGCAGGATGGTGAGAGAAGGATTGCAGTACAGTATTCCCAGAAAGTACAGGGAAGAAGGACATATGGTGGCAAGGCTACACATATTCCGTTAAAAGTAAATACTTCAGGTGTTATTCCGGTTATCTTTGCATCTTCACTGATGCAGTTCCCGATTGTGATTGCCCAGTTTTTAGGCAAGGGCGACGGAAACGGATGGGGAAGTCAGATTCTTCGGACAATGAATTCCAATAACTGGTGTGATCCTGATAATTTAGTATATTCAATAGGACTGATCATTTACATTGCGCTGACAATCTTTTTTGCATATTTCTATACATCGATTACATTTAATCCACTGGAAATTGCAAACAACATGAAAAAGAGCGGAGGCTTTATTCCGGGAATTCGTCCTGGAAAGCCGACAGTAGAATATCTTCAGACCATTTTGAACCGTATTGTGTTCATTGGTGCATGTGGACTTGTTATTGTTCAGGTAGTTCCGTTCTTCTTTAACGGTGTATTTGGTGCGAATGTTTCTTTTGGAGGAACTTCACTGATTATTATCGTAGGTGTTGTACTTGAGACGATTAAGAAGATCGAGTCGCAGATGCTTGTCCGCAACTACTCAGGTTTCCTGAGCAGCAAGGGCTCATCAAAGTAAAAGGGTTCTTGGATATGAAATGAGACAATTTAGCTCGTTGTATGCTGTCCCTTTTTGGGACGGAATACGGCGGGTTAAAGTGCTATATGGAGGGATACTGTTATGAAGATTATTATGTTGGGTGCTCCTGGAGCAGGAAAAGGAACACAGGCTAAGAAAATTGCAGAGAAATATGATATTCCTCATATTTCTACAGGTGATATTTTCAGAGCCAATATTAAAAACGGAACAGAGCTTGGACAGAAAGCAAAAACATATATGGATCAGGGACTTCTTGTACCGGATGAACTGGTAGTTGACCTCGTGGTAGACAGGGTAAATCAGGAAGACTGTTCCAAAGGATATGTGCTGGATGGTTTCCCGAGAACAATCCCACAGGCAGAGGCACTGGATAAAGCTCTGTCTGCAATGGGACAGAAGATGGATTATGCCATCAATGTAGAAGTTCCGGATGAAAATATTGTAAACAGAATGTCCGGACGCAGAGCATGTGTAGACTGCGGAGCAACATACCATATTGTATATGCACCGACAGAGAAAGAGGATGTCTGTGATAAATGCGGTGGAAGTCTGATCTTAAGAGATGATGACAAACCGGAAACAGTACTGAAACGTCTTGGAGTATATCACGAGCAGACACAGCCACTGATCGACTATTATACAAAAGCGGGAATCTTAAAAGAAGTAGATGGAACGATCGATATCAATGATGTGTTTGCAGCAATCGTTCAGATTCTGGGAGAGTAATTCATGCAGCTGGAACCGGGAATGCTTGCGCGTTCGAAAGCAGGGCATGATAAGAATTGTATATATGTCATAATTTGTGTCAAAGATGAATATGTATATCTGGCAGACGGGCAGCTTCGTCCGGTCTGCCGGGCAAAGAAGAAAAACCTGAGGCATGTGCAGCCGATCAAAAAGCTTCACAGTACTTCAGTGACCGATGATGAAACAATCAGAAATGTAATAAGAAAGTATTCCAAATCTATTGGATGAGGAGTGGAAGCGTCAAGAGCGCAGGAGGATTTAGTATGTCAAAAGCTGACGTAATCGAAATTGAAGGAGTCGTAGTTGAAAAGCTGCCAAACGCAATGTTTAAAGTAGAGCTGGAGAATGGTCATATCGTGCTGGCTCATATCAGTGGAAAACTGCGTATGAATTTTATTAAGATTTTACCAGGTGACAAGGTGACATTGGAGATGTCTCCATACGATCTGAGCAAAGGAAGAATTGTTTGGAGAGATAAGTAAAAAGGTATTGACTTTATTAGATATAGGGTGCTATAATATCAAATGGCTGTTTTTGGGTAGGTGTGTCCAAAAACAGTTGGAAACGTAAGGGTTTTAGCAAAGGATGGAAGGAGGATTTGACATGAAGGTTAGATCATCAGTAAAACCAATTTGTGAAAAATGCAAAATCATTAAAAGAAAAGGAAGCATCAGAGTAATCTGTGAGAATCCTAAGCACAAACAGCGTCAGGGATAATTGCTGGTTTGTGAAATGAATTAGGCGGCTGACAGCGCGACACACCAGGAAGTGTGTAGAGCTGTTTAATATACAGTAAGGATACACCACTGCTACGCATTTGGCAGATTGCCTCACAAGAAGGCTGGTGGTCTTGACACATACACGAGAACTTGGATACAGGTTCTTTCTTCTGCATTCGGCAGGACAGTATGTGTGTGTATATTGCTTCTAATACCCGACGGTCATTTGCGTAAAAAGATTTACGTGTCGGGAAAGGGTGCATCATATTTGCACCTGGTGTGATTCAGCAAAGTCTGACACACCCAGTTAAAGACAATATTAAATTTAGATTCAAAATGGAGGAAAGACACATGGCTCGTATTGCAGGTGTAGACTTACCAAGAGACAAACGTGTAGAAATCGGACTTACTTATATTTACGGAATCGGAAAAACATCCGCTATCCGTATCCTTGCAGATGCAGGAGTAGATCCAGATACACGTGTTAGAGATTTGACACAGGACGACGTTAAGAAAATCAGTGAAGTGATCGATGAGACTCAGGTTGTAGAAGGTGATCTCAGAAGAGAAATCCAGTTAAACATCAAGAGACTTAAAGAAATCGGATGCTACCGTGGAATCCGTCACAGAAAAGGACTTCCGGTACGTGGTCAGAAAACAAAGACTAATGCAAGAACATGCAAAGGTCCTAAGAGAACTGTAGCAAACAAGAAAAAATAATATAAAGTAATATCCCCGCCAAGTGGGGAATACAAGAATTCAAGAAAGTAGGTTAGTTTAAATGGCTAAGAAAGTTACAAAAAAAGTGACAAAGAAACGTGTCAAGAAAAACGTTGAACGAGGACAAGCACATATCCAGTCATCTTTTAATAATACAATCGTAACATTAACAGATACACAGGGAAATGCACTTTCATGGGCAAGTGCAGGCGGTCTGGGATTTAGAGGTTCAAGAAAATCTACTCCATATGCAGCTCAGATGGCAGCTGAAACAGCAGCAAAGGCAGCATTAGTACATGGTCTGAAAACAGTTGATGTTTTCGTAAAGGGTCCAGGATCAGGAAGAGAAGCTGCAATCCGTGCATTACAGGCTTGCGGTATTGATGTAGTAAGTATCAAAGACGTAACACCGGTACCACACAACGGATGCCGCCCACCAAAACGCAGAAGAGTCTAATTTCGGACTTGGCGGCAGTTTTTTTGCTGCAGGTGAGCTAACAGAGAATTTGAGCAATGAGCATAGCGGATTACTGCAGTTCCGCTGATTTTTAAGGAGGATAAACATGGCAGTTAATAGAGTTCCAGTTCTTAAAAGATGCCGTTCATTAGGTATGGACCCAATCTATTTAGGAATCAACAAAAAATCTAACAGACAGTTAAAAAGAGCTAATAGAAAAATGAGCGAGTACGGTCTCCAGTTACGTGAGAAACAGAAAGCAAAATTCATCTATGGTGTATTAGAGAAACCTTTCAGAAACTACTATGCAAAAGCAAAACAGATGGAAGGTATGACAGGTGAAAACCTGATGATTCTTCTGGAATCCAGACTGGACAATGTAATGTTCCGTATGGGATTCGCAAGAACAAGAAAAGAAGCTAGACAGATCGTTGACCACAAACACGTTTTAGTAAACGGAAAACAGGTAAACATTCCATCTTACCTTGTAAAAGCTGGTGACGTGATTGAAATCAAAGAAAAACACAAAGACTGCCAGAGATACAAAGATATTCTGGAAGTAACAGGTGGAAACATGATTCCTGACTGGCTGGAAGTTGATGCTGAGAACCTGAAAGGTACAGTAAAAGAGCTTCCTTCAAGAGAAGCAATCGATGTTCCTGTAGATGAGATGTTAATCGTCGAGTTATATTCTAAATAATCTCTCAGTGAGTAGCAGAAGTTTTAGAATCCGGAGATTTAACATTGTACCCCCTCAACATATATTAACCCATAAGGAGGGTCTGTGTAGTGTTTGATTTTAATAAGCCGAATATTGAAATTACAGAAATTTCAGAAGATAAAAAATATGGAAAATTTGTAGTGGAACCTCTGGAGAGAGGATACGGAATCACATTGGGTAACTCCCTGAGAAGAATCATGCTTTCTTCTCTTCCGGGAGCAGCCATCAGTTCTGTAAAGATTGACGGAGTTCTGCACGAATTCAGTTCCATCCCAGGTGTAAAAGAAGATGTAACAGAGATTATCATGAACTTAAAGTCCCTGGCAATCAAAAATACATCAGAATCAGACGAAGTAAAGACTGCATATATCGAGTTTGAAGGAGAAGGTATTGTAACAGGTGCTGATATCCAGACAGATTCTGATATTGAGATTATGAATCCGGAGCAGGTTATCGCTACATTGAGCGGCGGTAAAGACAGCAAATTGTATATGGAACTTACCATTACAAAAGGCAGAGGATACGTAAGCGCAGACAAGAACAAGAGTGAGGATATGCCGATTGGTGTGATTCCGATCGATTCAATCTATACACCGGTTGAACGTGTCAATATGACCGTTCAGAATACTCGTGTCGGACAGGTTACAGATTATGACAAACTGACATTAGACGTATGGACAAAGGGAACACTGCTTCCGGATGAGGCAGTCAGCCTTGCAGCAAAAGTTCTCAGTGAACATCTGAAATTATTCATTGACCTTTCTGAAGTTGCTCAGTCAGCTGAAGTCATGATTGAAAAAGAGGATGACGAGAAAGAGAAGTTCTGGAGATGAGCATTGATGAATTAGAGCTTTCTGTACGTTCATACAACTGTCTGAAGAGAGCCGGCATCAACACAGTAGAAGAACTTACAAACAAGACACCGGAAGACATGATGAAGGTGCGTAACCTTGGACGTAAGTCTCTGGAAGAAGTGCTGGCAAAATTAAAAGAATTAAACCTTGAGTTAAATCAGGGAGAGGAATAAAGAAAATTATCCCGTCAGTAAGCCCGAAGAGCGTGGCGGGAGCATTTGATTTATAAGCCCGAAGATGCAAAACCAAATGTTTATTTAATGGAGGACCATAAAAATGGCAAAATATAGAAAACTCGGCAGAACATCCAGCCAGAGAAAAGCTTTGATCAGAAACCAGGTAACAGCATTACTGAACAATGGTAAAATTGTTACTACAGAAGCAAAAGCAAAAGAGATCCGTAAAGAAGTTGAAAAACTGATCGCTTTAGCTGTAAAAGAAAAAGATAACTTCGAAGAAGTAACTGTAAAAGCTAAAGTTGCTAAAAAAGACGACAAAGGCAGAAGAGTGAAAGAAGTTGTTGACGGTAAAAAAGTAACTGTTTACGAAGAAGTTGAAAAGACAATCAAAAAAGATATGCCAAGCAGACTTCACGCAAGAAGACAGATGCTGAAAGTTCTTTACACAGCAACAGAAGCTCCAAAGAACAACATCAAGAGAAATATGAAAAAAGTTGATTTAGTGGATAAATTATTCACAGAAATCGCTCCAAAATATGCAGACCGCAACGGTGGTTACACAAGAATCGTTAAGATTGGCCAGCGTAAAGGTGATGCAGCTATGGAAGTACTGATCGAGTTAGTTTAATCAGTAATCAAAATAGCAAAAGAGAAGCACTTGAAGATCAGAGATGGTTTTCGAGTGCTTTTTTGATTCATCTAAAATTAAAAAAAATTTAATGATTTTTGCAACACATTTGTAATCTTTTTCGTCTAATATATAGGTGATACTGTATCACGGTATTATTACATAAGAGAATGTAAAAGGGGAACATTTAGGATGGGAAAAGCGAAAAAAACAAAGGCAGTAAAAAGAAGAAAAGTGGGAAAAGACGGTAAAGTAAAGGCTTTGTGGATCACAGGAGGGGTTCTTGCAGTGATCTGTTTGATCTATGTTGCAATCTCTGTGTATTTCATGAGTCACTTTTTCGTGAATACGAAAATTAACGGTAAAAACTTTTCGGGGAAGACAGCAAGTGATGTAGAAAAGTATCTCCAGACAAATATAAAAGATTATAAGCTTACAATTTTGGAAAATGAAGGAAGACAGGATGTGATCAGCGGAAGCGAGATTGGACTGGAATACAGAGCGGGGACAGAAACAGAAAAATTGTTGAAGGATCAGAATGGATTCGCCTGGCCGAAAGCTTTCTTTACGGAGAATTCCAGAAAGGTTTCAGTCAATGTGTCATATAATGAGGAATCCTTGAATCAGCGGATCTCACAGCTTTCATGTCTGCAGACAGAGCAGACACCGGCAGAGAATGCAAAGCCGGAATTTGATGGAAACCAGTATGTCATCAAACCGGAAGTGTATGGAAATGCCGTGGATAAAGAACGTCTTACAGAGCAGGTAAAAGTCATATCACAGAGTTTCAGCCACAGTTGGATATGGTGGAAACCAAGTGCTATGCGAAACCAAAATATGTAGAGGATTCCAAGGAAGTACAGGAAGCCTGTGATGCAATGAATAAATATGTAAATGCAAGTATCACATATCCGATGAATGAACCAGTCGTAGTAGATAAAGCGCTGATCTCACAGTGGCTACAGGTAGACGGAGAAATGAAGGTTTCTCTCAATACAGAGGCGATGAAGCAGTGGTTTACTGCCTTTGGAGATAAGTATGATACACAGGGAACGACCAGAACCTTTACAACGCCGGCCGGAAAGAGCGCAACTGTGACGGGCGGGACTTATGGATGGTCGATTGATGAGGATACAGAGCTTGTGAATCTGCAGAACAGCATTTTAAACGGGGAAGTAGTCACAAGGGAGCCTGCATATTATGCGGGCGGTACTGCCGCAGCACATTCCGGGCAGGACTGGGGAAATACGTATGCAGAAGTGGATATGAGTGCACAGCATATGTGGTATGTTCAGAATGGACAGGTGGTGCTGGAGACGGATGTTGTGACAGGAGAGCCGATTCCGTCCAGGATTACACCGGAAGGAGTGTATTCCCTGATGTGGAAGCAGCCAAATTCTGTTCTGGTCGGAGATATTAATCCAGATACCGGAGAACCGGCATACAGAACAAAGGTAAAATACTGGATGCAGGTGACGTCAAGCGGAGTCGGTTTTCATGATGCGACCTGGCAGACTGCATTTGGCGGGACATTGTATCAGATTCCGGGAACAGGGTCTCATGGCTGTATCAATATGCCGTTAGATCAGGCGGGGGCGCTCTTCAATATGATCGAACCAGGGACACCGGTAATCTTCCATTGGTGATAAAAAATTAATTTTTTGTGCAAATGTACCAATTGATGTTAAAAAGATAACGTTAAATATTTGTCAAAAGCTATATTGACAATTATTTAACAAGAAAGTATACTAATACCTGTAATTAAGAAACCAAGTCAATTACAGGAGGATTATTGAAATGGCGAAGAAAAAAGAAGAGATGGGAGTACCTGCAATCGTAGACAGCGTAGAAACACTGGAAGCGAAGATGAAAGCAATGCGCGAAGCTCAGAAAGAATTTGCAAAATTCTCTCAGGAGCAGGTTGATAAGATTTTCTATGAAGCAGCAATGGCAGCTAACAAGATGCGTATCCCGCTTGCTAAAATGGCAGTAGAAGAGACACAGAGAGGTGTCCTTGAAGATAAAATCATTAAAAATCATTATGCAGCAGAGTATATCTACAATGCATATAAAGATACAAAAACTTGTGGAGTGATCGAAGAAGACACTGCATACGGAATCAAGAAAGTAGCTGAGCCGATCGGACTTGTTGCAGCAGTTATTCCGACAACAAACCCGACATCTACAGCAATCTTTAAAACATTGATCTGTTTAAAGACAAGAAATGCAATTATCATCAGTCCACACCCAAGTGCAAAAGCATGTACGATCGAAGCTGCAAAGGTAGTATTGGATGCAGCCGTAAAAGCCGGAGCACCGGAAGGAATCATCGGATGGATCGATGTTCCATCTCTGGAACTGACAAATCAGGTTATGAGAGATTCTGACATCATCCTGGCTACAGGTGGTCCTGGAATGGTGAAGGCTGCATATTCTTCAGGAAAACCAGCACTTGGTGTTGGACCTGGAAATACACCTGTTATCATTGATGATACAGCAGATATCAAGATGGCAGTAAACTCTATCATCCATTCTAAAACATTTGACAATGGTATGATCTGTGCTTCTGAGCAGTCAGTTACTGTTCTGGATAGCATTTATGAAGAAGTGAAGAAAGAATTCCAGTATCGTGGATGCTACTTCCTGAAAAAAGGCGCTGAGCTTGATAAGGTTCGTAAGACAATTATCATCAATGGTGCATTAAACAGCAAGATTCCTGGAAAATCTGCATATGAGATTGCAAAAATGGCAGGTGTAGATGTTCCTGAGAATACAAAAATCCTGATCGGTGAAGTAGAGTCTGTAGATATTTCAGAAGAATTTGCTCACGAAAAATTATCTCCTGTACTTGCTATGTATAAAGCAAAAACATTTGACGAAGCACTTGCAAAAGCAGAACAGCTTGTAGCAGACGGTGGATATGGACATACATCTGCTCTGTACGTTCATCCGGCACAGACAGAAAAGATTGAAAAACACTATGCAGCAATGAAGACATGCCGTGTTCTGATCAACACTCCTGCAGCTCAGGGTGGTATCGGAGATCTTTACAACTTCAAACTGGCTCCATCTCTTACACTGGGATGTGGTTCATGGGGCGGAAACTCCGTATCAGAAAACGTTGGAGTAAAACACCTGATTAACGTGAAGACAGTTGCAGAGAGGAGAGAGAACATGCTCTGGTTCAGAACACCTGAAAAAGTATACTTCAAGAAAGGCAGCATGCCGGTTGCACTGGATGAACTTGGAACAATCATGCACAAGAAAAAAGCATTCATCGTAACAGACTCATTCCTGTACAAAAACGGATATGTAAAAGGAATCGAAGAGAAACTGGATGCTATGGGAATCCAGCACACATGCTTCTATGAAGTAGCTCCGGACCCGACACTGCAGTGTGCACAGAAAGGTGCAGACATGATGCGTTCTTTCGAGCCTGATACAATTATTGCTCTTGGTGGTGGATCTGCAATGGACGCTGCTAAGATTATGTGGGTAATGTACGAATATCCGGATGCAAACTTTGAAGATATGGCTATGGACTTCATGGATATCCGTAAGAGAGTATACACATTCCCTGAGATGGGTAAAAAAGCATACTTCGTAGCAATCCCGACATCTTCAGGAACAGGTTCTGAGGTAACACCATTTGCGATCATTACAGACGCAGAGACAGGTGTAAAATGGCCGCTGGCTGATTACCAGTTACTTCCGAACATGGCAATCGTTGATGTTGACAACATGATGACACAGCCAAAAGGACTGACAAGTGCATCAGGTATCGACGTTATGACACATGCGATCGAAGCATTTGTATCTATCATGGCTACAGACTACACAGATGGTCTTGCTATGAAAGCAGTGAAGATGGTATTTGAAAACCTTCCATCTGCATATGAGAACGGAGCAAATGATCCGAAAGCACGTGAAGAGATGGCAAACGCTTCTTGTATGGCTGGTATGGCATTCGCAAATGCATTCCTTGGATTGAACCACTCTATGGCTCATAAACTGGGAGCATTCCACCATCTGCCACACGGTGTTGCAAACGCAGTACTTCTGACAGAAGTTATGAGATACAATGCATCTGAGGTTCCAACTAAGATGGGAACATTCTCTCAGTATCAGTATCCACATGCACTTGCAAGATACGCTGAGTTAGGACGTTTTGCAGGATGCACAGGAAAAGATGACAAAGAAGTATTTGAGAACTTCCTTGCAAAACTGGAAGTATTAAAAGAACAGATCGGAATCAAGAAATCCATCAAAGAGTATGGTATCGATGAGAAATACTTCCTTGACACACTGGATGACATGGTAGAGCAGGCATTCAATGACCAGTGTACAGGAGCAAACCCAAGATACCCACTGATGAAAGAGATCAAAGAACTTTACCTGAAATGCTACTATGGAAAATAATTTCCGGTAAGGAAAATAAGAGAGAAGGACATTCCAAACGCCAGAAATGACGGGAGGAGTGTCCTCTTTTTGTGAAAATATAAAAGAAGAAAATCGTTAAAAAAAGTTAAGAAATTAACAATTATATTCAGTAAAAAAATATCGTGAAAAATTGCACAAAGTTAACTTTAGGGGCTTACATTTCAAAAAAGCAGGAGCTATAATAAGGTCAGTAAAAGAAAAACAGATACCACACCGGAAGGATTTGCCGGGCGGGATAGAATGTATGACAGGAGGCAATTTTTATGAAACTGGAAGAAAAAAACTTAATCGTAAAACGTTCTTACAAAGAAGTGTACAAATGTGAAGAAGGAATTGTAAAAGTATTTGCAAAAGAGCATCCGAAGTCAGACGTACTGAATGAGGCTTTAAATACGGCCCGTGTTGAAGAAGCAGGACTGGATATCCCGAGTGTAAAAGAAGTGACACAGATCGATGGAAAATGGGCTCTGGTGATCGAGTACAAAGATGGTAAGACAATGGAAGAGATGATGAAGGTCGATCCTACAAATCTGGAAAAATATATGAATGATTTTGTGGATCTGCAGCTGAGTGTTACAAGTAAAAAGGCACCTCTTTTAAACAAGATGAAAGATAAATTTGCCCGTCAGATCAATGGATTAAAAGTCCTGGATGCGACGACAAGATATGAACTGATGACACGACTGGAAAGTATGCCGAAGCATGACAAGATCTGTCACGGAGATTTTAATCCGAGCAACGTGATCGTTGGAAAGAACGGTAAGATGACTGTGATTGACTGGGCTCATGTGACACAGGGAAATGCAAGTGCAGATGCAGCTATGACCTATCTTTTGTTTGCACTGGAAAGTCAGGAAAAAGCAGATCTGTACCTGAAGATTTTCTGTAAGAAGAGTGATACAGCAATGCAGTATGTACAGCAGTGGCTTCCGATCGTCGCAGCAGCACAGCTTTCCAAGGAAAATGCGCTTGAGAAAGATTTCCTGATGAGATGGATTGATGTTATGGATTACCAATAGAAAAGAGGCTGAAGATCGGTATTAACAAACCGATTTTCAGCCTTCTTTTTATGTACATATAAATTTCTACCAGCTCTGGAAGAAAAGGTTCCCGCCGACATTGACTCCCGGACGATCGGTACCACCTGCATACAGGAAGAAGTAGCAGTCAATGACAGAAGAAAGTCTTGCTCCGTTGACTGCGTCCTGGGCAACCTGAAGTGCCAGGCTGGACGGACCGGAATTCAGAACAGAATCAAGTCTTCCGCTCCAGACCGGTTCAAACTGTCCGGTTGCATAGATGACACCGTGGATTGAATTCGGGAAAAGTGGACTTTCCACACGATTCATGATCACGGTCGCTACAGCCAGCATGGAATTATAATCATGTATGGCCTCGCAGTCCAATAAAGCGGCAAAGGTAGTGAGCTCATCATGGGTTGCATCAGAGCCTCCTCCCTGAATGATATCTCCGCCGGAATCCGGTGTAGTCGGAGGTGTCGGAGTCACTGTTGAGTTACCGTCACCGGATGAAGCTTGTCCGATTCCTGCTGCTGTTCTTGCTGCTGTTGCTGCTGAAGTTCCTGCTGTCTTTTTGCTTCCAGTTCCGCAGCTTCCTGTGCTCTAAGTGCTGCAAGCTGTGCCTGAAATGTAGCCAGATCAGTAGAAGTAGCAGCGGCTTTCGCTTCGAGATCAGACTGCTTCTTGTCCAGACTTGTCTGGAGTGAGACCAGAGAATCCTGCTGTGCCTGAAGAGTCTTTTCCTCTTCTGCGATCTGATTTTTTGTCTCCTGCAGTTCAGTGAGCATCTTGCGGTCATAGTCGCTGATGTTCTGGATAAAATCTGCTTTGTTCAGAAAGTCGGTCATATCCTCTGCAGAAAAGAGCATTTCCAGAAGTGATGCGCTTCCGGTCTCGTACATATACTTAATACGTGTCTTCATGTCATTATACTGTTGAGCTTCTTTTGCCTGTGTGTCGGCTAAGGAATCTTTTGTCCTTTGAATCTCGCCATTCGTAATCTCAACCTGCATCTCAGTCGTAGATATCTGATCGCTGATGGCGACAAGTTCCTGATTGATACCGGCCAGCTGGCTGCCAGATCAGAAGTTTTGCTTTCGAGGCTTTGGGTGCTTTCCTCTGCGGAAACAGGGAGAACAGAAAAAGCCATTGCGAGGGAGCAAATAAGTGCAGTACCTGTTTGCAGCCTGCGTTTTAAGCATGATTTCATAACTTTAATTCCTTTCTATAAAAAAGTCTGTTTCGCTATTATACTATAAATTGCGAAATAACGCAAATTTTGATAAAATAAGTTACAAAACTTTAAGAAAGAGGTTACTGTGAGCAGTAACAGAAAGATGAGGAGTAGGCTTCATGAAAAAGATAAAAATGATAGGACTGGATTTGGACGGGACTCTGCTCAATTCAAAAAAAGAGGTAACTGATCATACAAAGAGTGTACTGGAGGAGGCCATCGCGCAGGGGATCATTGTGCTGGTAGCGACCGGGCGGCCGCTTACCGGTATTCCAGGACAGGTAAGAGCGATACAGGGAATGCAGTATGCGCTGACGACCAATGGGGCGAGAATCTACGATTTGATCCATGAAAAAACGATTCTTTCGCATCCGGTTCCTTATGAAAAAGGAAAGAAAGCGTTGGAAATCACAGAAAAGTATGATACATTACAAGAGGCGTACTTTGACCGGGAGGTATATGCGCAGGAAAATCAGCTACAGGAAATTTGGCGTTATCACAAGAATCCGCATATGTGGGAGTATGTAAGGTCTACCAGGACTGTAGTTCCGTCTATTGTAAAATGGTATGGCGAAGCAAAGCGCGATGCAGACAAACTGCAGCTTATGTTTGCGGATATGCAGGATATAGAGCGTGCCAGAAAAGAGCTGGAAGAGATTCCGGGGCTGGTATTGACGGGATCGCTTGGAAATAACATTGAGATTAATGCTCAGGGAATCGATAAGGGAATTGGAATGATTGAGCTTGGGCACAGACTTGGAATTGACAGAGATGAGATTATGGCATGCGGAGACGGGGACAATGATCTTGAAATGTTAAAGGCCGTGGGATTTGGAGTTGCCATGGGCAATGCAGAGGAAAGTGTAAAAGCGGTAGCAGATTATGTGACGGATACGAATGAGGAAGAAGGCGTGGCAAAAGCAGTCGAAAAGTTTGCTTTGAGATAGGAGGAGAGATATGTTAGAAGCATTAAAAGTAATCATACTGGGGATTGTGGAAGGAATTACAGAATGGCTCCCGATCAGCAGTACAGGACATTTGATCCTGGTAGAAGAATTTGTGAAGCTGAATTTCAGCCAGTCGTATCTGGATATGTTTAACGTGGTGATCCAGCTTGGTGCGATCATGGCAGTTGTTGTGATTTATTTTCACCGGCTGAATCCGTTTTCACCGAAAAAGACAGAAAAGCAGAAAAAATGACGCTGCAGCTCTGGGTGAAAGTAGTGATCGCTTCCATACCGGCAGGAGTGGTAGGAATCCTGTTTAATGATTTTATTGAAGAAAAATTTAATAATTCTTATGTAGTTGCTACGATGCTGATCGTAGTCGGTGTTCTGTTTATTGTGATCGAGAACAGACACAAAGGAAGGAAACCTCAGATCACCAAGATTTCCCAGATGGGAGTTCCGGTCCTGATCTGGATCGGAGTATTCCAGATGCTTGCTATGATTCCGGGAACTTCCCGTTCAGGAGCAACGATCGTCGGAGCACTGGCACTGGGCGTGTCAAGAACTGCAGCAGCGGATTTTACATTCTTTCTGGCGATTCCGGCAATGGCAGGTGCCAGCCTTGTAAAACTTCGTCACTTTGGATTTGACTTTACAGGGACTGAGCTTGGGCTTCTTCTGCTTGGATGTGTTGTTTCATTTGTTGTGTCCATTCTGGCGATCAAGTTTTTATTAAAATACATTCAGAATCATGATTTTAAGGCATTTGGATATTATCGTATCGTACTTGGAATTATTGTGTTCCTGTATTTCGGGATTCATGCACTGCTTGCATAAAAATGAATTATATACAAAAAATATACGTATAAAAATGATAATTTATGCATAATTAGTCTTGCAATTTCGTAAAAACATGGTATCATATATGTATAAAATGAATGATTATACAGACTATGTGTATTTTGTTTTGGGAGGAATGAAAGATGAAAATGAAAAAGTTGACAGGAATCGTTCTGGCAGCGGCATGTATGGTTTCGCTTGCAGGCTGTGGTTCTTCAGAGAAAAAAGAAGTGAATGTTGAGAAACCGGAGGATCTTAAGACACTGACGATCGGTGTTCAGCAGGGAACGACAGGAGATATCTTAAGCTCCGAGCAGGTAGAGAAAGACTCTCAGATGAAGCGTTATCCAAAAGGATCAACTGCAATACAGGCGCTGAAAAACGGAAAGATCGACTGTGTCGTAATTGATTCTGAGCCGGCAGCAAAATTTGTAGAAAAGAATCAGGATCTGAAGATTATCGACGGCGTTTTTGAAACAGAAGAATATGCAATGTGTGTGAAAAAAGGAAACACAGAATTGCTGGATGAGATGAACAAAGCACTTGAGGAACTGAAAGAAGATGGTACAGTTGATAAGATCATCGGAAACTATATTGGAGATGACACCGGAAAATATCAGTATGAATCTCCGGCAGATGTGGATCACTCCAAGGGAACACTTGTTATGGCTACGAATGCAGAATTTGAACCATACGAGTATCATGAAGGTGACGGAATTGTAGGAATCGATGTGGATCTTTCCAGAGCGATCTGTGATAAAATGGGATATGATCTGGAGATTCTGGATATGGAATTTGATTCTATTCTTCCATCCATTGCAGCAGGAAAGGCAGATTTCGGTGCAGCCGGCATGACAGTGGATGCAGAGCGTCAGAAAAATGCAGATTTCACAGACACATATGCAAATGCAAGCCAGGTAGTGATCGTAAGAAAATAATCACAGAATGGTAATGAGATACAATAACAGGGGTGCGGGACAAAAATCAGGCAGCCCTGTTTTGAACTGTTAAAGAAACATACAAGAGAGGTAAAAACATGAGCTTTTCAGAAAAGTTATATCAGAACTTTATTGAAGATGACCGGTGGCTTTTGCTGGTAAACGGTCTGAAAGTTACGATCCTTGTAACATTGTTTGCACTTTTAGTAGGTGTGATCATTGGTTTTACTGTGGCGATCATTCGTTCTCTGCATGATAAGACCGGAAAATTCAAAATTTTAAATGCAATCTGTAAAGTGTATCTGACCATTATCAGGGGAACACCGAGCATGATCCAGGTATTGTTCATGTATCTCGTTGTGTTCGGGGCTTCTTCCCTGAATTCCATCGTTATCGGAGGGCTGGCATTTGGTATCAACTCCGGAGCCTATGTAGCTGAGATCGTGCGGTCCGGTATTATGGCGATTCCGGAAGGACAGACAGAGGCTGGAAGAAGTCTTGGGTTCAGCTATGGACAGACGATGCGTCTGATCATTATGCCGCAGGCATTTAAAAATGTACTCCCGGCGTTGGTCAATGAGATGATCGTGCTGATCAAAGAAACTGCGATCATCGGATATATTGGAGAACAGGATCTGACAAAGGCGGCAATGGTAATTCAGAGCCGTACATTTGAGGCATTTATTCCATTAATCACAGCGGCAGTGATCTATCTGGCACTGGTGATGCTGCTTACATTCTTTATGAACAAACTGGAAAGGAGACTGCGCACAAATGAACGATAAGAACGAAGTATTGATCCAGGTTCAGGATCTGAAAAAGGCATTTGGAAAGTTGGAAGTACTGAGTGGGATTTCTACAGAGATCAAAAAAGGAGAGGTCGTTGTTGTGATCGGACCGTCTGGATCAGGAAAATCTACATTTTTGCGGTCTCTGAATCTGTTGGAGGTTCCAACAGGAGGAACTGTTTTATTTGAAGGGACGGATATTACAGATCCAAAGACAGATATTGATGTTCATCGTCAGAAGATCGGAATGGTGTTCCAGCATTTCCATCTGTTTCCACATAAGACGATCCTGGAAAATATCATGCTTGCACCTGTGACATTGAAAAAGATGTCGAAAGAAGAGGCAGAGAAAAAAGCAAAAGAACTGCTGCAGAGGGTTGGACTTGCAGACAAGGCAGATGCATATCCGGATCAGCTTTCCGGTGGACAGAAACAGCGTATTGCGATCGTGCGGTCTCTGGCAATGAATCCGGATGTGATGTTGTTCGATGAGCCGACTTCTGCGCTGGATCCGGAGATGGTAGGAGAAGTTCTGGAGCTGATGAAACAGCTTGCAAGAGACGGAATGACTATGGTTGTGGTAACACACGAAATGGGATTTGCAAAAGAAGTTGCCACAAGAGTTGTGTTTGTGGATGAAGGGCAGATCAAAGAAGAAGGAAATCCGAAGGAGTTCTTTGAGCATCCGAAGGATCCGAGACTGAAAGAATTCTTGTCAAAAATTTTATAGAAGAGTGAAAACGAGAACGTATCTCGACTATCGCCTCCTTTTGTGATATAATACAACATCAATGTAACCACAAGAGGAGGCGTTTTCATGAGCTCAAAAGAGTTTGAAAAAGTAAAAAAACATATCTGTCTTGGCATCCTCGCTCATGTAGACGCAGGAAAGACGACATTGTCGGAAAGTATGCTCTATACAAGCGGAAGTATCCGGAAAATGGGACGGGTGGATCATAAGGACGCATTTCTGGATACCTATGATCTGGAGCGTTCCAGAGGAATCACTATTTTTTCAAAACAGGCAGTGTTTTCCTGGAAAGATATGAGGATAACTCTGCTGGATACACCGGGGCATGTGGATTTCTCTGCGGAGATGGAGCGGACACTGCAGGTTCTGGATTATGCAGTGCTTGTGATCAGTGGTGCAGACGGAGTACAGGGACATACAGAGACACTGTGGAGACTTCTTGGACAGTACAAGATCCCGGTGTTTCTTTTTGTGAATAAGATGGATCAGGCGGGAACGGACAGAGAACGCGTTCTGGCAGAGTTGAAAAAGAGATTTGGAGATCACTGTATTGATTTTGAAAAAGTGTTTGGAAGTGAGGGCAGTGAAGAGGCCGCAGAGCAGCTTGCTATGTGTGATGAAGCACTGCTGGAGCAGTATCTGGAGAACGGAGAACTTCCGAGAGGGCAGGTAGCAGATTTGATCAGTCAGAGACGAGTATTTCCGTGTTATTTTGGCTCGGCTCTGCACACAGAAGGTGTGGAAGAACTGTTGGATGCGCTTGCGGAGTTGACCAGGGAGCGGCAGTATCCCGCAGAATTTGGAGCGAAAGTATACAAGATCGGACGGGATGAGCAGGGGAAACAGACTGACATATTTAAAAGTGACCGGAGGAAGTATAAAGGTCAGGGAGATCATCACGGATACGGAGGAGAAGATCAATCAGATCCGCCGCTATTCCGGTGCAAAATATGAGATGCTTTCAGAGGTACATGCAGGGGAAGTCTGTGCAGTGACCGGGCTTTCTGATACGTATCCGGGGCAGGGGCTTGGTGCAGAGTCGGAGTCTGATATGCCGATTTTAGAACCAGTTCTGAATTACCGGATCGAACTGCCGCCGGATTGTGATGTACACAAGATGCTTCTTAATTTAAAAGAGCTGGAAGAGGAAGAGCCGGAACTTCATATTGTATGGGAAGAGCGGCTGGGTGAGATCCATGCGCAGCTGATGGGAGAAGTGCAGATCGAAATCCTCAAAAGCATTATCTGGGACCGGTTTAACGTGCGTGTGGAGTTTGGAACAGGAAAAGTGGTCTATAAAGAAACGATTGAAGAACCAGTGGAAGGAGTCGGACACTTTGAGCCGCTGCGTCATTATGCGGAGGTACATCTTTTACTGGAGCCGGGAGAGCGTGGGAGCGGTTTGCAGTTTTTTACAGACTGCAGTGAAGATATTCTCGCCCGCAACTGGCAGCGTCTGATTCTTACTCATCTGGAAGAAAAAGAGCATAAAGGGGTACTGACCGGATCGGCGGTCACAGATATGAAGATTACACTGGTATCCGGTCGTGCTCATCAGAAACATACAGAAGGCGGAGATTTCAGACAGGCGACCTATCGTGCAGTGCGTCAGGGGCTTAGAAAAGCAAAGAGTGTCCTTCTGGAGCCGTATTATGAGTTCGAGATGGAGCTCCTTCCAGAGCACGTGGGACGGGCTATGATGGATATCCAGAAAAGAAGCGGGACATTTGAGCACCTGTCGCAGACGGGGAAATCTCTATTTTAAAAGGGTGCGCCCCGGTGTCTCAGATGCGCGGATATCAGACAGAGCTCACTTCGTATACCGGGGGGAAAGGACGGATGTCCTGCCGGTTAAAGGGCTATGAAAAATGTCCGGATCAGGAGAGCATGGTGGAAGAAATCGGATATGATCCTGAGGCAGATCTGGAAAATCCGACAGGCTCGGTGTTCTGCGCGCATGGAGCCGGATTTGTAGTGAACTGGGATGAAGTGGAAGCGTATATGCATCTGGAAAACACGCTGGAGAGCAATGAGGCTTCCGAAGAGAAGAAGCGCCCGGTGGTGCGGCAGACGCGCAGTACATCTTTCCAGATCGAACTGACCAGGGAAGAGCTGGATGCGATTTATGCAAGAACGCCGGATCCGGTGAAAAAGAACCGGACACCCGTAACGGTAAGGGCAAAAGCACAGCCGCAGCGGATGATAAGTGGACAGCACGCAAAGAAGAAAAAAAGGAAGAATATCTCCTTGTAGATGGATACAATATTATTTTTGCATGGGAAGAGTTAAAAGAGCTGGCAAAGTCAGACTTGAAAAGCGCCCGTGACAAGCTGATGGACGTGCTGTGTAATTATCAGGGATATAAAAAATGTACATTGATCCTGGTCTTTGATGCCTACAAGGTAGAAGGCGGTTCGGGATCTGTGATGAAATATCACAACATCCATGTGGTATATACAAAAGAGGCCGAGACTGCGGATCAGTATATTGAAAAGACAGTTCGCAGGATCGGAAGAAATCACCATGTGACAGTTGCCACATCAGATGCGTTGGAACAGGTGATCATTCTGGGGCACGGCGCAGCGCGTATGTCTGCTTTGGGATTGAAAGAGGAAGTGGAGCTTGCGCTTTTGGAACTTCGAAGAGAACATCTTGGAAAAGCAGAAAATGACAGAAATTATCTGTTTGATTATCTGACAAAGGAAGACGCAAGGCAGCTTGAAAAAGTCAGGCTGGGAGAGATGCCCGGCAAAACAGGAGAAAGATGATTATGAAATATGAGAGAATAGAGCGGGCGACATTTCTGGAACGGCCGAACCGTTTTATTGCGTATGCCAGGATTGCAGGAAAACAAGAGACGATCCACGTGAAGAATACAGGCAGGTGCGCGGAACTTCTTGTACCCGAAGCAGAGATTTTTGTGCAGGAGAGTGACAACCCGGAGCGAAAGACAAAATGGGATCTGATCGGGGTGAGAAAAGGAGATCGTCTGATCAATATGGATTCCCAGATCCCCAACAAAGTCGTGGAAGAATGGCTGCGTGCCGGTAATCTGTTTCTTGAACCGGTGGCGGTTCGCCCGGAGACAACATACGGCAACTCCCGATTTGATTTTTATGTGGAGTCGGGAGAAACGAAAGCGTTTATCGAGGTCAAGGGAGTGACCCTGGAAGAGGATGGAGTCGTGCGTTTTCCGGATGCGCCGAGTGAGCGGGCAGTAAAGCATGTGGAAGAACTGATCCGTGCAAAAAAGGAAGGATACGATGCTTATGTATTTCTGGTGATCCAGATGAAAGGCGTCCGCTATTTTACACCGAATATGGATACACAGCCGGAATTTGGTGAAGTACTGAAAAAAGCAAGGGCAGCAGGGGTAAAGATTCTGGCGTATGACTGTCAGGTGACAGAAGATTCGATCAAAATTGATGAAGAAGTTCCGGTTGTATTAGAGAACCCAATTTTGTGGGAAACCGTAGATCCGATCGTAGCCTGGTATCGTGAAAATAAGCGGGATCTGCCGTGGAGGCATGATGTGACGCCGTACCGCGTGTGGGTGTCTGAGATTATGCTGCAGCAGACGAGGGTGGAAGCAGTGAAGCCGTACTATGACCGGTTTTTAAAGGAACTTCCGACGATCACGGATCTGGCCAATGCAAAAGAGGACCGGCTGATGAAGCTGTGGGAAGGGCTTGGATATTACAACCGGGTCCGCAATATGCAGAAAGCTGCGATCCAGATGGTTGAGCAGTATGGCGGTCAGTTTCCGGAATCATATGAAGAAATCCATGCACTGACAGGAATTGGAAATTATACGGCGGGAGCTATCGGATCTTTTGCGTTTGGAATACCAAACCGGCGGTGGATGGAAATGTGCTGCGTGTGGTGTCCCGGATTCTGGCAAGCAGAGAAGATATTATGAAAGCCAAAGTCCGTACGGCGATAGAGACGGCACTGGAGGAAGTGATTCCAAAAGATTGTCCGGGAGACTTTAATCAGGGATTGATCGAGCTTGGTGCGATCGTATGTGTGCCAAACGGAGAGCCAAAGTGCGAGATCTGTCCGGCAGCAGAGATCTGCCGTGCCAGAAAAGAAGGAATCGCAATGGAGCTTCCGGTCAAAACAAAAGCAAAGGGAAGAAAAATCGAAAAGAGGACGGTACTTGTATTTCATGACAGTGATACTCTGGCAATTCAGAAACGTCCGGACAAAGGACTTCTCGCGGGATTATACGAACTGCCGAATCTGGAAGGCTGGCTGAGTCAACAAGAAGTGATCGAGTACAGCAAGTCCATCGGGCTTTCTCCGATCCGTATCAAAAAAACTTCCGGCTGCGAAGCATATTTTCAGTCATGTAGAATGGCAAATGAAAGGGTATGAGATCCAGGTGGATGAGCTGGAGAAAAACTGCAGCAAGGAATGATTTTTGCAAAAGAAGAAGTATTAAAG
>ENA-OQAA01000091-OQAA01000091.1-human-gut-metagenome-genome-assembly--contig:-NODE-91-length-60576-cov-3.534417_pt1 | contig 60576 bp, 60 predicted proteins | sample MGYA00242489_ERZ504515 | MGnify/ENA primary metagenome ERZ504515 (study PRJEB26092, sample SAMD00036237) | human gut metagenome | host: Homo sapiens | study: EMG produced TPA metagenomics assembly of... | reverse complement strand
CTGTTGAAGGTACATTTGAGACAGGAATTTTGACAATACAGAGTTTAAAGCGCAGATGATCACAAGTGATTTCCCGGAAGAGGAGACAGCTGCCCGGTATTTGGAAAAATATTTACACTTGAGAAAAAGGTAAAGAAAGCCCGCCTGTATGCAACTGCACATGGAGTATATGAGGCATCTCTGAATGGACAGACCGTAGGTGATTATCGTATGGCACCGGCTGGACAAGCTATCATAACAGATTGCAGTATCAGATTTATGATGTGACAGAGCTGCTTGCCACAGATAATAAAATTGAGATCACAGTTGGAAACGGCTGGTATAAGGGAATCCTGGGCTTCTATTGCCAGCCAAATCAGTATGGCACAAAGGTGGGAGCATTTGCGGAGCTTCATGTGGAATATGAAGATGGAGGTAAAGATGTAATTGCTACCGATGAAACATGGTCTGTAAAAACAGGGGAAATCCGTTACAGTGAAATTTACATGGGTGAGACAATCGACACGGATGAGCCGGAGCTTGCAGAGGGGAAAGTCCTTGTGAAAGAATTTGACAAAACAGTTCTGACTGCACAGGAAAACGAGCCTGTCCGTATCACTGAAAGAATTTCCGGAAAAGAACTGATCACAACACCAAAGGGTGAGAGACTGGTTGATTTCGGGCAGATTATCACAGGTGTTGTGGAGCTGCATGTGAAAGGCAAGAAAGGTCAGAAGATCGTAATTCGTCATGCGGAAGTTCTGGATAAAGACGGAAACTTTTATCCGGAGACACTTCGTCAGGCAAAATCAATTGATACCTTTATCTGCAACGGAGAGAAGCAGATTTTCCGTCCACATTTTACCTTCCACGGCTTTCGCTATATCTGTGTGGAAGGAATGAAAGAATTTACGGCAGATCAGTTCGTTGCCTGTGTGACACATTCTGATATGGAAAAAACAGGTGATTTTAATTGCTCTAATCAGAAAGTAAATCAGTTACAGAGCAATATTACATGGAGTCAGCGAGATAACTTTCTTGATATTCCTACAGATTGTCCGCAGCGTGATGAGCGCCTTGGATGGACAGGAGATGCACAGGTATTTTCCTGGACAGCAGCATTTAACAGGAATACTGCATTATTTTACACAAAATGGATGCGTGATGTGGCTGCAGAATCCTCACTTGAAAAAGGTGTGCCCCATGTTATCCCGGACATTCTCGGTCAGTACAGTTCTTCTGCATGGAGTGACGTAGCAGTTATCGTTCCGTGGGTGGTTTATCAGATCTATGGTGACAAAGGCATTCTGGAAGAAAACTGGAAATGTATGCATGAGTGGGTAGATTATATTAAGAACAACTGTGGCGAAAATGGTCTCTGGCAAAGTGGATTCCAGTACGGAGACTGGCTTGCACTGGACAAAGAAGAGAGCGCGGACAGAACCGGAGCAACAGACAAATATATGATTGCAAATGCTTACTATCTGTATGTAACAGATCTTGTGAAGCAAACAGCAGAGGTGCTGGGAAAAGACGAAGAAGCGAAAAAGTATGCGGATCTTTATGAAAAAATTTTGGATGCATTCCAGCGAGAATATTATACAGAGACAGGACGTATTGTAAGTGAAACACAGACAGGTGCTATCATTTCCCTATACTTTAATCTTGCAAGAGAAAAAGACAGAAAACGTATCTTGAATACTCTGCTTACAAATATTGGAAACCACAAAAATCACCTGGCTACAGGATTCGTTGGAACACCTTATATCTGTCATACCCTTTCTGAAAATGGAGCACATGAGATGGCGGCAACACTCTTTATGAAAGAGGATTATCCATCCTGGCTTTATGCAGTAAACATGGGAGCTACAACGATCTGGGAGCGTTGGAATTCCATCAAACCAGACGGAACATTTGATGAGTCAGGAATGAACTCTCTGAATCATTATGCATATGGTTCTGTAGGAGACTGGATGTACCGCAAGGTTGCCGGATTATCTCAATTAGAGCCGGGGTATAAGAGATTCCAGGTGAAACCAATGTTCGTGAAAGGTATTGAAGAGTGGGGGACAGAATTTGAATCTGTTTATGGAAAAATTGTGGCTCATACATCCTGTAAGAATGGAAAGATTCATGTGCATGTAGAAGTTCCGGCAAATACAACAGCAGTGATCGTCCTTCCGGAGAAAGAGGAAACGCATGAAGTTGGTTCCGGTGTATATGATTATGAATATGCAACAGAGACATGTCTCGCAGTAGAAAGATTCAGCATGGACAGCACACTTGGTGAAATCGTTGCTGAACCGCTCGCAGTCGAGATGTTCAATCAGATGGCACCGGGAATGCTGGAAGGCCCGATGATCCAATTCGCTTATGGAATGACACTGGCAGAACTGCTTGGGGCTGCTCCACAGGCGAAACCGATGTATGAAGCTGTTGTAAATGCACTGAATGCGGAATGTAAAAATAACAAATAACAGCTATTTATCCCACTTTTCTTTCCGATATTCCCCAGGTGTCACCTGGTAGTGTTTTTTGAAGGCTCTGCAAAAATAATCTACATTGCGAAAACCGGTTTCGGCTGAAATGGTGCTGACTTTTTTCTCTGTATGGGAGAGGAGGAGGGCAGCCTGTTTCAGCCGATAGTTTATTAGATAGTTAACCGGCGTGATGTGAAGATAGCTCCGAAAAAGATTTAAGGCAGAGCTTTTGCTGATCATAGACTGTGCAGCAATCTCATCCAGGGAAAGATTTCTTCTGTAATTTTCGTGAATAAACTGCATCATCAGCTGGAGTCTTGCGCGGTTTACTGAGAACTGTCCTGTGATTTCCGGTGTAGTGGAAAGGTCTGTATGCTTGTATATTTCCAGCCAGAGCTGCTGCATAAGGGCAGAGGTCAGAAGATGGCAGGAAGAACCGGAAGTCTGCGCAGAAATAATCTGCTTCATAAGATCAAGAACTTTGGTCTGCCAGGAAATCTCCCTGCGAAAAATCCAAAAAGGAATATTCGAAGAAATGATAGGCTTCACATAATTCTGGTAAATATAGCTGTCTGTAGCTGCAAGGAAAGAGGGCATGCAGAGAAAGTTTGGGATGACAGCATCCACAGGAGAGGAAAAACGGTGAAGGAATTTGGAATTAATAAAAATGCCGCTGTCAGATGGCAGCTCCAGTTGCTTTTCCCCAACCCAGGCAGTTACGGTTCCTGATTGAACATACACAAATTCCAGCTCTGTATGCCAGTGCCAGTCTATGCAGTTAAAATCAAACTGGGCTAAATGCTCATAATAGTAGCGAAAGGGATAGTCCTGGCTTCCGTGTGGAAGAGTTTCCATTAAATTTTCGTCGGTAATAATTTTGGTATATACGTTGGTTTCTTTCATGTCTTGTTTATCCTCAAATCGGGACAGGGAGCCTGTTTGAAAATCATTCCCGCAATCTGCTCGATTCACTTTGCGGTATATTTTGCAGAAAACCTTTTTCGAACACGCTCTGGGAAGTGCCCCGAAAAATAGAAAATTATTGTTTTTATGATATTATACAATAAAAATCATAAATAATCCAATGAAAAACACAATCAAATATAATATAATCCAATAAGACAAAAATCTTTTTTAAAGAAGAAAAAAGGAGAACCAATCATGCTAAATTACCAGAAAACCAAACGAGCCTGTTATATGGGCTTTATCACCCAGGCTATAGCAGCAAATTTTGCACCTTTGCTGTTTCTGAAATTTCACACAGATTATCATATTTCCCTTGGAAATATTGCACTGATCTCCACCTGCTTTTTCTTTACCCAGCTGCTGGTTGATTTGTTTTGTGCCCGATTTGTGGACAAAATCGGATATCGCGTGTGCATTGTGACCTCTGAGATCAGTTCCGCTTTAGGACTGGTGGGGCTGGCATTTCTTCCGGAGCTTTTGCCAGATCCTTTTGTGGGAATCATCATCAGTGTTATTGTTTATGCTGTTGGAAGCGGACTGATTGAAGTGCTTTGCAGTCCGATTGTGGAAGCATGTCCTTTCGAAAACAAAGAGGCGACCATGAGTCTTCTTCATTCCTTCTACTGCTGGGGCTCTGTGGGAACCATTGCTGTTTCCACCCTGTTTTTCGCAGTTTTCGGAATGGACAGCTGGAAGTGGCTGGCAGTTTTGTGGGCAATCGTTCCGGCCGTTAATGTTTACAACTTTGCCACCTGTCCCATCGAACATCTGGTGGATGAAGGGGAAGGCATGAAGATCAGGGAACTGTTTCGTAAGCCTGTATTCTGGATTGCCGTGTGTCTGATGGTGTGTTCAGGGGCATCAGAGCTGTCCATGTCCCAGTGGGCATCTGCCTATGCAGAGGCGGCACTTGGACTGTCCAAGACCATCGGAGACCTGGCTGGTCCCTGTATGTTTGCTATTACGATGGGAATCAGTCGTGTGATCTTTGGAAAATACGGAGATAAAATGGACTTGACGAAATTTATGGCTGGATCCGGAATTTTATGCGTATTCTGCTATCTTCTTGCTTCTCTGTCCTCCAATCCGGCAGCAGGACTGATCGGCTGTATTGTTTGCGGATTTTCCGTTGGAATTATGTGGCCTGGCACTATTAGTATTTCCTCTCAGAAATTTCCAGCAGGCGGAACTGCCATGTTCGCCCTTCTTGCTATGGCAGGAGACCTTGGGGGCAGCATAGGCCCTGGAATTGTCGGCCGTGTCACCCAGAATGCCGGAGATAATATCCGCGTGGGTATGGGCGTAGGCTTGATTTTCCCAGTGGTGCTGCTGGTGATGGTTTTTCTGCTGAAAAAGGTGAAAGTAGAGGAAAAATAACTGGTATTTGAACGCAGATAAGCATTTCTCCGCTTCAAGTGCGCGGAGCACTAAGCGGCGGGTGAGGAGGATGCTTCTGTCAGTGGGAGCCTTCAGCTCCCACTGACAGATCGCGAAGCGACTGCGTTCATGAGCAAGTAGCGAAGCGGACCTGGAATGTCCGCTTTACAATGTAATAAGAAGGCTGAGGAATTATTTAAAATGAGTTGGCGTAAATTAAAGATAAGTATATTCTAAAGTATGCATACGCTGCAAAATGGAGGAAATATGCCAGATCAGAAGCTGGATAATCTTTTGAACCTTGCGCTGGATGCTACAGAAGAGGAAAGAGAGAAATCCCGGAATCTGAATGTGGGATATGAGAAACAGACACGAAAATGGGAAATTATTGTGAAGTATAGTGGAATGGGGATTGCCAATGAGGAAGCTTTTGACGGAATGAAATATGGTGTGAGAAATGCTGGGGACTCCGTTGAGACATTGCTAGGCGGAGACGAAATCTCTGTGGTTCCTCTCCTTGGTGGGTACGCTATTGTGACACTTCCTGAAAGTATACTGGATGAATATTCCAGGCGACCACAGATAGAATTTATAGAAAAGCCCACCCGTCTGTATTTCGAAGACTTGTTTTCCAAAGAGGCAAGCTGTATTACCCAGGTACAGCGCGATGAACCGGGAAATCTGCAGCTGACAGGGCGCGGTGTGTTAATCGGAATTGTGGATTCCGGTGTGGATTACCGCCATCCTGCATTTCTCACAGCAGATGGAAAGTCCAGGATATTGCGTTTGTGGGATCAGAGCATTCCCGGCAATCCCCCGGAAGGCTATGCAACAGGAACTGAATATACTAACGAGGAAATCAATGAGGCGTTGTCCCTCTCTGTGCAGGAGGGACGGCGCCTTGTTCCGTCTGAAGATGTAAGCGGTCATGGAACCGCTGTGCTTGGAGTGGCAGCTGGCAGCGATTTTTCCCGTGGGGCAGTGAACCGGGGTGTGGCATATGAAAGTGACCTTCTGGTTGTGAAAATGGGTATTCCAAGACAGGACTCTTTTCCAAGAACTACAGAGCTGATGCAAGGTGTAGATTATCTGGTTCGGCAGGCTATACGGCTTGGAAGACCAATCGCGCTCAATTTAAGCTTTGGAAATAATTATGGCTCACACAGAGGCGATTCTCTGCTGGAAACTTATCTGGACAATGTGTCCGGTATGGGGAAAAATGTGATTTGTGTAGGAATGGGCAACAATGGAAATGATGCTCTGCATACCGGAGGAAAGCTTTCGCCAGGTGAAATCCAGGAAATTGAACTTGGAGTTGGTGCCTTTGAGCCAACCTTGAATGTGCAGCTTTGGAAAAATTACGAAGATGAGATGGAAATCTATCTGGAAAATCCAGCCGGGGAGCGTGTTGGCCCCATTTTTGAAACACTGGGCGCCCAGCGTTGGCAGGCGGGAAATACGGAACTTCTGATTTATTATGGAAAACCGGCACCATATCATGTGACGCAGGAGATTTATGTGGATTTTCTGGCGCGGGATAGGAAAAGACCCTATGTAGACAGCGGTGTGTGGAAAATAATCTTAGCAGCAAGAAATATAAAAAACGGGGAATATTTCCTGTGGCTTCCAGGTGGCAAAACGCTAAACCCAGGCACAGCTTCTATCTTCCACGTCCTCAGGGAACCCTCACAATCCCTGCCACTGCCAGACGCGTGATCAGCGTCGGCGCCTACGACGCCCGTCAAAATACCTATGCTGATTTCTCTGGCCGCGGCTGTCGTGCCCTCCCCTATCCAAAACCCGACCTTGTCGCTCCCGGTGTTGATATCTATGCTCCCCGCTCTGGTGGAGGCTATGCATCCTTCACTGGCACTTCCTTTTCCACGCCTTTCGTTACCGGTGCAGCCGCCCTCCTTATGGAATGGGGAATCACCCGCCGAAAAGATCCCTACCTCTATGGCGAAAAACTAAAAGCTATCTCCGTCGTGGTGCAAAAGCCTTGCAAGGATCGGAAAAGTTGCCAAATGACTTAATCGGGTGGGGACGGCTCTGTTTGGAAAGTAGCCTGCCAGAATAGGATAATTAATGTACAAGATGTAGCAATTTAAAGTGTCCCAATCTGAACATTTTAAAAAGCAGGTCGGATTATTGACTTTTACACCAAGTGTTTCCGAATGGATTAATAAAACGAATGCCATAAAACTACCGTTTATGTAAAAAAAAGAACCGTTTATGTAAAAAAAGAACCGTTTATGTAAAATACAGCAGAATCTGCTGAAATCTGATAAAATACTCCTGCAAATAACAAAGGGAGGAAATGATTATGACAGGATTTTTAGTAAACTTACTGAGCCGGTTTTCAGCAGTCTCGGTGTAAGTCAGGCTGACCTTACATCCTATATTGAGAAGCTGATCGGCTATGTTATCGCAATCCTTGCTTTACTTGTTGTGATGATCGTAGTAATGGTTGTGGCTCATAAAGCCAAAAGGGATTCCGTCATGTGATCCGCTGGCAGGCTGCCATTGCATTTATTGCAATTGTTGCAGTGCTTGTAAATGTAATCTGCTACGGACCGATGTACAACAACGTATCAAGTGTTTTAAACGCAAAGAAAGTAGTACTTGCACAAGAGACTACAGACCAGAGCCGTGCAACCATTCAGAAGGTTGCTGAAGAAGGAATGGTGTTACTGAAAAACGATGGTATTTTACCTCTTTCCTCAGATACAAAGAAACTGAATGTATTCGGCTGGGATTCTACAAACCCGCTGTTTGGCGGAACCGGATCAGGATCTTCTGATTCCTCCACAGCAATCGGTATCCTGCAGTCCTTAAAGGATGCCGGATATGAGACAAACGAGTCTCTTACCAAGATGTATACTGACTACAGAGCTGACCGTCCTACAATTGCCATGGCGCAGCAGGACTGGACACTGCCTGAGCCGACTAAGGAGTATTACACAGACAGCCTGATGGACGAAGCAAAAGAGTATTCTGACACAGCTGTAGTTGTAATTGGACGTTCCGGCGGAGAGGGTGCAGACCTTCCAACCGACATGAAATCTGTAATTGATGGAAGCTATGCAAAGAAAGCAGAAGAAGTATCTGTTTCCCCAGACAATTACGGATATGTAAAAGGAAGTTACACAAACAATGGAGACTATGATGACTTCGACGAGGGAGAAAGCTATCTCGAGCTTTCCAATACAGAGGAAGATATGCTGGATACAGTATGCTCCCAGTTTGACAATGTTATTGTAGTTGTAAACGCAAATAATGCAATGGAACTGGACTGGGTAGACAAATATGAGCAGATCGGTGCGGTTATCTTTGCTCCTGGAGCAGGTGCAACTGGCTTCGAAGCACTGGGCGAGATCATCAATGGTTCTGTAAACCCATCTGGAAAAACAGTAGATACCTTTGTAAAGGATCTGACAGAGACTCCATACTACAATAATATGGGCCTGAATGCTTATACAAACGTAGAAGATCTGAAAGAGCAGATTGCAGCAAATGATCCGGCTTACGAAGGAAGCATGGGATTTGTAAACTATGCAGAGGGAATCTATGTAGGATATAAATTCTATGAAACAGCAGCTGAAGAGGGTCTTATCAAGTATGAGGATATGGTACAGTATCCATTTGGATATGGACTCAGCTACACAACCTTTGACAAACAGATTGAGAATTTCAAGGATAACGGAGATACCGTCACCTTTGATGTAACGGTAGAGAACACAGGCTCTGTTGCTGGAAAAGATGTTGTGGAAATTTATTACACAGCACCTTACACAAACGGTGGAATCGAGAAAGCAGCAGCAAACCTGATCGCTTTCGAGAAAACAGATTCTATTGAGCCAGGAGAATCCCAGACAAAATCCTTTACCATCAACAAAGAAGATATGGCTTCCTATGATTCTGAAGGTATTAAGATCTCCGGAGGCGGTTATATCTTAGAGGCTGGCGAATACACAATTTCTCTTCGTTCAGACTCTCATACAGTTCTTAGTGAAGAGAAGTTCACCGTTGATGAAGATATTGATTACAGCAAAGATGGTCGTTCTTCCGACAAAACTGTTGCAACAAACCAGTTTGAGGATTATGCGAGAGGCGACTTTGAGCAGCTTTCTCGTGAGGACGGTTTTGCAAATTATGACAAAGCATGCGGTGTGCCGGAAGAGGATGCTTATGTAATGAGCGACGAGACAAGGGCAGCCGTAGAAGAGAATGTATTTGGCATTTACGATGGAACTAAATATAACAATGATTCTGATGAAATGCCGGCAATGGGAGCAGACAACGGACTTCAGCTTGCTGACCTTACCGGAAAAGATTATGACGATGCAGACTGGGATAAGCTGTTAGACCAGCTCTGCTTCGAAGATATGGCTACTCTGATCAATGTTGGTGGATGGCAGACCGCAGAAATCAAATCAGTAGGTAAAATTGCCACATCTGACTGTGACGGACCTGCCGGATTAAACAACTTCATCACAAAGGCATTTGGAACTGCTTATCCATCTGAAGTTCTTATGGCTCAGACCTGGAACAAAGAACTTGCAAATGAAATCGGCGTTTCTATGGGACAGGAATATGTAGATGCTGACAACTACGGATGGTACGGTCCGGCTATGAACATCCACCGTACAGCGTTTGCAGGACGTAACTTCGAGTATTATTCAGAAGAAAGTCTGTTGTCCGGATACATGGCAGCAAATGAAATGAATGGAGCAGCCACCAAGGGTGTTTATCCATACATGAAGCATTTTGCATTAAATGATCAGGAAACAAACAGATGCTCCTTCCTTCTCACATTTGCTTCTGAGCAGACCATCCGTGAAGGATATCTGAAAGCATTTGAGCTTGCAACAAAGGGCTTTGAAGGAAAAGCAATGGCAGTTATGTCCTCCTTCAACTGGATCGGTACAGTACCAAGCTGTGCAAACAACGAGCTTTTGAACAACGTGCTCCGTGGAGAATGGGGATTCGTTGGAATGGTAGAAACCGATTATGACGGTTCCTATGGTTACATGATCACCGATCATTGTATCAGAAACGGAATGATCTGATGCTTGGATTTAACAGTGCAGAGTCCAACAAACTGACAGACGAGAGCGCAACAGCAGTTCTTGCAATGCGTCAGGCTTGCAAAAATATCCTTTATACAGTAGCAAACAGCGGATATTATGCAGATGGAAATCCGGCAACCGGAATGACCAATATGACAAAACTGTTTGTAATGATTGACGTGATTCTTGCAGTTGTTCTTATTGTAGTTGATACAATTGTAATTGTACGCTGGAGAAAAAAAGAAAAAACAGGCTGTAAACGAATAATTAAACAGTAATCTGGAGACATAAGTCCCCCTTTTAAATCTGGAATAAGCAGAGCAAGGAATCTGTAAAATTTCCAGAGCAAAAAAGGGGGATTTTTTTATATGATTTTTGTCTTGCAGAGTGAGGGAAAATTATTTATTATGAAAGGAGGCGTAATAACAGGAAAAAAGGAGGACTGGCATGATCAGCATTGCAATTGTGGAAGACGAAGAAATGTATGCAAAGCAGCTTCAGCAGTTTCTGCATCAATATGAAGAAGAGAACAAAGAGATGTTTGACATTACAGTCTATTCAGACGGCGATCAGATTGTAAATAAATATAAATCCCAGTACGATATTATTCTGATGGATGTGGAAATGAAATTCATGGACGGAATGTCTGCAGCTGAAGAAATCCGCAAAATTGACACAGAGGTTGTGATCATTTTCATTACGAATATGGCACAATATGCGATCAGGGGATATGCAGTGGATGCGTTGGATTATGTACTGAAGCCGGTGTCCTATTTCGCATTTTCCCAGAGGCTTAACCGTGCTATCAGCCGGATGAAAAAGCGGGAAACGAAGATTATCATGGTGAATATGAAAGGCGGTATGGTCAGAATCAATGTTGCAAATATTTATTATATTGAAAGTCAGGGACATACTCTGATACTTCATACCATACTGGGAAACTATGAAACAACAGGGAAAATGAAGGAGATGGAGGAAAAGCTTTCGGAGATGAATTTCTGCCGTGGAAATAAGGGATATCTGATCAACCTCCAGCATGTGGAACGGATCCAGGATGGATGTGCTTTGGTGAAGGGAGAAAATCTGACATTGAGTCGTGCACGAAGAAAGGTCTTCATGGAAGCCCTGACCAGATATTGGGGTGAGGTGATAAAATGACAGAATATTATCTGCCCGATATTCCAAGACTTTATACGGCACTTGCAGAGTGGATGGCTTGTCTGATTTTTATTTTGCCTTTCAAAAAAAGATTTTCACCGGCTGTAACAGGCTGTCTTGTGGCAGGTGCATTTGGAATACAGAGCGTATTTCTGATTTCTACCGGTGGGGTAAGACTGATTTTTTGGATCCCCTGTATGATATTTGCGGTTTTTCTGATGGTTGCTTTTGTTTTTTGCTGCTGTGAGATCAGGCTGACAGATGCGGCATATTTTGGAATGATTGCTTTTGTAGCAGCTGAATTTATGGCTTCTGCCGGGTGGCAGATCCTGTGTTATACAGGGAAAGAAGCATGGATGTCCTGGTGGCAGCAGGGAATGGCAATTCTTCTGATCTATGGTGTGATTGCAGTGATATTGTACAAAATTCTTCATATTCATATGCCAAAGGATGGACAGATGGAAATCACCAGAAGGGAATATTTTTCCGGACTCCTGATCAGTATTGCCGTATTTGCTGTCAGCAATATGAGTTATGTGAATGTGAACACGCCATTTACAGGCAGATATTCTTTTGAAATAGGGAATATCCGTACTATAGTAGATGTTGCAGGAATTGCAATTCTATATGCACATTTGATACAGTGCTGTGAGCTTCGGGTGAGAAAAGAACTGGAGGCGGTACAGAATGTGCTTCAGAATCAGTATGCGCAATACAAGCAGTCAAAAGAAAGCATTGAGCTGATCAATTATAAGTATCATGATCTGAAGCATCAGATCGCTGTGTTAAGAAGTGAAACTGATCCTGGGAAAAGAGAAGAATTTCTGGATAAAATGGAAGCAGATATAAAGAAATATGAAAGTCAGAACAAAACAGGAAATAAAGTGCTAGATACTGTGCTGACTACCAAGAGTCTTTATTGCGCAAAGAATAACATAACCTTTACCTGCGTTGCAGATGGAGCCTTGCTGGATTTTATGGACGTTATGGATATCTGCAGTATTTTTGGAAATGCACTGGATAATGCCATTGAATGCGAATTGAAGATTCCGGATAAAGAAAAAAGGCTGATACACGTCAGTGTCTCAAAACAGAAAAACTTTCTGCTTCTCCGGTTTGAAAATTATTATGATACCGAACTGAATTATCAGGGCGGAGCGTTTATTACAACGAAGCGGGACAAAGAATTTCATGGTTATGGGCTGAAAAGTATCCGCTATACGGTAAATAAATATGATGGCGCTGTTTCCATTGACACAAAGGAGAATTGGTTTGATCTGAAGATACTGATACCGGTCAGTGAAAATGTACAAAAATAGATTGATAAAATCGTATAATATATACAAAAAATGTATTGTAATTTTCTAAAAAAAGTAGTAAAACTTTAGTTAGATAAAGAGAAATGCATTGAACAGGACAAATTACAAAAGATAACCGGAACACAGAGAGCCGCAGACTGGTGAGAGGCGGCAGAAGGTATTTTGTGGTATCACCTGGGAGCATCCCGCTGAAAAAATAATAACTAATTTCAGTAAGCCGGGACGTAGTCTTCACGTTACAGAAGAAGCTGTTTATACAGACAGCAGTGAGTGGTCGTGTTTAGTAATAGATACGATAATGCAAAGTGGTACCACGGAAATTCCGCCTTTGTTATCCATTGGATAGCAAGGGCGTTTTTTATATATATTAACCACTTGACTACAAATGAAAGACGAGGAGAAAGATTATGAGTGGAATTATGATGATGGTAATCGCTATCGTAGTTCTGGGCGGCGCCTATCTTCTGTATGGCCGTTACCTCCAGAACAAATGGGGAATTGACCCGAAAGCAAAAACTCCGGCTTACGAAATGGAGGATGGAGTTGATTATGTACCGGCTGATACCAATGTAGTATTTGGACATCAGTTCGCATCTATTGCCGGTGCCGGCCCGATCAATGGACCAATCCAGGCTGCCATTTTTGGATGGCTTCCGGTACTTCTTTGGATCCTGATCGGTGGTGTGTTCTTTGGAGCAGTTCAGGACTTTGCATCTATGTATGCCTCTGTAAAGAACAAAGGACGTACAATTGGATACATTATTGAAGCGTACATTGGAAAACTTGGAAAAAAATTATTCCTTTTATTCTGCTGGCTGTTCTGTATTCTGGTTGTTGCAGCATTCGCAGATGTTGTAGCCGGAACCTTTAACGGATTTGCCACAAATGATGCAGGAGAAGTGACAAAGGTAGTGGCAAACGGAGCTGTTGCAACAACTTCCATGTTATTCATTTTTGAAGCAGTTGGACTTGGATTTTTCCTGAAATACACAAAGTTCAATAAATGGGTAAATACTGCTTTTGCAATTGTGCTGTTGGTTGCAGCAATTGTGCTGGGACTGCAGTTCCCGATGTATGTAAGCCTTGGAACATGGCACATTATTATCTTTGTATATATTCTGATTGCCAGTGTAGCTCCTGTATGGGCGCTGCTTCAGCCACGTGATTATCTGAACAGTTATCTTCTGATCTTCATGATCGTGGGCGCTGTTATCGGTGTATTTGCAGCAAACCCGGCATGTAACCTTCAGGCGTTTACAAGCTTTAACGTAGATGGACAGTACATGTTCCCAATCTTATTTGTAACAATTGCCTGTGGTGCAGTTTCCGGTTTTCACTCTCTGGTATCTTCCGGTACTGCTTCCAAGCAGATCAAAAATGAAAAGAACATGTTGCCGGTTTCCTTTGGTGCAATGCTTATGGAAAGTATGCTTGCAATCATCGCATTGATTGCAGTTGCATCCTTTGGACAGGGCGAGGCAGCAGCACAGGGACTTACCACCCAGCCACAGATTTTCGCAGGTGCGATTGCAAACTTCCTTTCTGTGATCGGTTTGCCTCACTCCCTTGTGTTCACTCTGATCAACCTTGCAGTATCCGCATTTGCGCTTACATCACTTGACTCTGTAGCCAGAGTAGGACGTCTGTCTTTCCAGGAATTTTTCCTTGATTCTGACACAGATGAGAAAAATATGAGTCCATTCCAGAAAGTAGTAACAAACAAATACTTTGCAACCATCATTACACTTGTACTTGCTTACCTGCTTACAAAGGTTGGATATGCGGAAATCTGGCCGTTGTTCGGTTCTGCAAACCAGCTGTTATCTGTACTGGCACTGGTAGCCTGTGCAGTATTCTTAAAGAAAACCAAGCGTCAGGGCTGGATGCTCTGGGTACCAATGGTATTTATGATGGCAGTTACCTTTACCGCACTTGGAATGACAATTGTAAAGCTTTCCAAAGCATTTGTAACAACAGGTCTGGATCTTGGAAATTCTTTACAGCTGATATTTGCAGTATTACTGTTAATACTGGGTGTGCTGGTTGCAATCCAGGGTATTAAGAAGCTTTTGGAAAAACCGGAAACTGAAAAGAAAGCAGAACGGGTATAATAAGAATAACCCCGTCACAAAATAAGTCCCAACGCAGTACATTTTACAGACTGCGTAGGGGACTGTTTTTTTACTTATTGCCTGTTATTGATTTTTTTGTTGAAGTACAGAAAGAAAATTACATTAAGCAAAATGCCTACCAGTGTGGAGGCAGGTGCTGCCAGACCGATTTTTGTCAGGCTGGCAGCAGGCTGAATGCTCATATAATATGACATTGGAAGACGCACCAGAAGTGTCTGGAACAATCCCTGAAACATAACCCATAAGGTCTGGTTATTTCCGTTAAAATAACCAACCATACTAAACATAATTGCTGTTAAAATTGTTTCAGGCGCGAAGCCCTTCAGATACTCAAAGCCTTTCTGGATAACTGCTGCATCAGTTGAGAACAGGCTGGCAAGTACATTGCCCTTCAATAGAATCAGAACAAAAACCAGACATCCGAATAGCAGTCCGACTCCGATTCCGGTGAACATAGACTGCTTTGCACGCTTTGATTTTCCCGCGCCTACGTTCTGGGAAACGAAGGAGGCCATGGACTGCATCAGTGCGCTTGGAATCAGCATGGCAAAGTTTACAATTTTGCAGGCAACCCCATATCCGGAGGAGGCTTCCAGCCTAATCTGTTTACAAATGCACAAAGTGCCAGGAAGGACATCTGGGTAAGAAATTCCTGGAGAGCCAGAGGCAGTCCGATTCCCAGAAAACGTTTACATTGGGAATTAAAACATAAGTCGGATTTTTTGATGGAAAAGGGAAGCTTCTTTTTCAGCAGGATGACGATCGCACATACTACACTGACCGCCTGTGCGAAAACGGTTGCGAGAGCTGCGCCGGCGGCATCCAGATGAAGCCCTGCAACCAGAAATAAATCTCCGAAAATATTTACAATACAGGCTACCAGAACGAATAAAAGCGGCGATTTACTGTCACCAAGCCCGCGGAAAATAGCAGAAAGCAGGTTATAGGCAACAATGAAGAAAATACCGCTTCCACAGATTCTTACATAGCTTGTGGTAAGTGAAACAGCCTCCTCAGGAGCCTGCATAAGCACGGAAATAGGGTGGGCGAAAGCAATCATTACAATAAAAAGTATGGCAGAAATGACAGCAAAAACAACTGCAGCACCGCCAATAACAGAGCCAATCCGTTCCGGCTTTTTTTCGCCAAGATAGCGGGCTATGAGGACTGTGATTCCCATAGCAAACTGTGTTACCACAAAAGTCACAAGGTTCAATACCTGACTGCCGGTAGAAACAGCAGACAGTCCGGATGTAGAGCCGAAGCGTCCAACTACCAGAAGGTCTACTGCACCATATGCTGCCTGCAGTATAAGGGCACCAAGAATCGGCAGCATAAAAAGGGCAAGCTTTTTCAGAATATTGCCCTGGGTGAAATCATTCTTTTCATTTGTCAAGGTCAATTCTCCTTTCACACATAATCTTATAAAAGTTCTCCATGGTCCGGATGGTACATAGAATATCCTCCTCTGGAATACTGTCTACATAACCGGACAGAATAGTAAAGTACTGTTTATTGTACTTATCCGAAAGGGCTTTTCCGGATTCTGTGACAGTCAGATAGGTAACCCGGCCGTCTTCGGCGGATGCAAATTTTTTCACATAGCCTTTGGCTTCCATGTCCTTCACTGTACGGGTTACACCGGGACGTGGGAGGGAAAGAGCGTCACTTACATCGGATATCTTCACTCGAATACCCTGTTTTTCCAGTTTTTCAATGATATCCAGATATTGAATAAAAGAAGATGCAACTCCATCTGGCAGAGGCGGCAGCATATCTCGGATTCGCTTGCCTGATAACAGGCATCCATCATACGTTTGATAAGTTCAATGTCCATAGTTATTTCTCCTTACAAAAAAATAATTACCACTGTTAATTAACAACGGTAATTATAATAAGAGCGAAAACTTTTGTCAAGAAAAATGTGTAATTACATATTTTGCATTGATTTTTTAGGTTACTGTTTATTGGTAACATTCTGCGAGGTGTTTTTTTGTAAGCAAAGCTCACAGAAAAAACGAGAACCTCGGCGCGAAATCATGCGAATGCATGATTTCTGTGCATCCCGAAGCGTGTTGCTGGTCACAGAGTGAACAGTAGCTTTTTTAGTGTCAAACTGACTGGATAAATTCCTTCACATAAAAAAGTGCAGCCCCGATCGCAGGTGTATACTGCCCATGTGTGCCTACGAGAATCTGTTCTTCTTTCAGCTCAAATGGAGTCATGGAATTGATCTGCCGCAGCAGATAATCCGTGTCATCTTCCGTAAAATAAGGTGCCAGATATCCACTGATAATGATGGGTGCATCAATAACCAGATTCAGGTTTTTCATTGCAAAAGCCAGATGTTTCAGATAATCCTCCCAGATTTGTATAAGCTGGGGGATTTTTTTCTCTTAAAAGAGGAAAATTCCTTTATAGTCATGCCGCTGGCCTGTTCCAAGGAGTTGGCAGAGCAATAGGTTTCCAGACAGCCCCGGTTTCCGCAGTAGCAAAGCGGTCCGTCAGGGTTGACGCATATATGCTCGATTGTTCCGCTGTGCATAGAACATCCCTGGTGAATCTGGTGATTGGTGATAATGCACCGCCAAGATTTCGATTCAATAAAAAAACAACAGCACTGTCAAGCTCCGGATGATTCCATAATTCCAGAAAAGCAGCTGATTTGGAGTCATGCTCCAGATGGCAGGGATAGGGCAGATGCCTGGAAAAATCCTTCAGACGCATACCGGTGTTGTTCATAATGTTTCCGTAAATAACAGTGGTATTGTCCGGGGAGGTGATTCCCTGGGTAGCAATGGAAACACCAAGAATTTTGTCTTCCGGATACTGGTTTTTTTCAATAAAGTCCTTGACTTTGTCAGTGATCTGCTGGTAATACGCAGCTGTGTTTGAGTAGGTAAGCGGAATTGTATCCGTATAGACCGTGTTTCCGTACAGATCAATGGCGGTGATATGAAACATATTTTTTAATATTCCAACACCAATGGAAATTCTGAAATCCGAAACAATCTGAATGGCATTGGCCTTTCGTCCTCCGGTGGAATCAAAGTAACCATTTTTCTCAATCAGCCCTTCATTTTCCAGAAGATTTAAATTCTGGCTGACAGTAGACAGACCCATCTGCAGATCTTGAACGATCTGTAGCTTTGAGGTCAGTTTGCTCCGGTAAATGTATTGGTAAATTTTGGAACGGTTTATTTTCTTTAAAGCAATGGTGGTTAATCCTTTTTCACTCATGATGGTCTCCTGGTTATGTCTTTAGTACAACATAAGGTTAGTGACTGCTAATAAATATTCAAATAGGTAATGTTACTGTCCATTGGTAACAAAGCTTGTATTGCAGACTATGAAGTGAACAGTAATCATGTAATCTTTACTTTATCAGATAATGTTAAGTCTTACTTGCATTTTAGTATAGAACAGTTAAAAAAGCAATAAGCAGAAAATTACTGGTAAAACCATACAAAAATTAGAAATAAAAATTAGGATTTCTGTCAATGGATTTTTGAAAAGAAAAGATATATACTCAACTTACAATTAAGACATACACATAAGTTAAAACAAAAAGAAACATAAAGAACAACAAAACAGATTGGGATTGAGAATCAGATCTGTACAATAAGAAAATTAGGGAGGAACAGAACATGAAATTAACATTAAACGGAATCAAAGAGCATGAAGCATGGGAAAATGCAGGAATTCAGCTTCCAGGTTATGATGTGGAGAAAATATCTGCCAAAGCGAAAGAAGCTCCAGTATGGGTACATTTTGGAATCGGCAATATTTTCCGTGTATTTATCGGTGGTATTGCAGACGGACTTCTGGAAGACGAAATTCTGGACAGAGGAATTACCTGTGTGGAGACCTTTGACTATGATGTAGTGGATAAGATTTATGAACCATATGACAATCTTGGATTAAATGTAATCCTTCATGGAGACGGAACCCGTGAATATAAGGTTCTGGGCGCTCTGGCAGAAGCTGTAAAGGCTCAGTCTTCAGACTTGGAACAGTGGAACCGTCTGAAAGAAATTTTCACCAGCAAATCCCTTCAGATGGCATCCTTTACCATCACGGAAAAAGGATATGCATTACATAAAGCTGACGGAACCTGGTTCCCATTTGTACAGGCTGATATCCAGAATGGTCCGGACAAAGCTACAGGTGCTATGGCAGTTCTAGTGGCAATGCTTTACGAGAGATATAAAGCAGGCAAATATCCGATTGCCCTTGTATCCATGGACAATTGCTCCCAGAATGGTGCAAAGCTTCGTGAGTCTGTGCTGACCATGACAGAAGAATGGAAGAAAGCCGGATTTGTAGATGATGGATTTATAAGCTATGTAAGTGATGAGAAAGTGGTTGCTTTCCCATGGACCATGATCGATAAGATCACACCTCGTCCCAGTGAGCAGATTGCAGCTGACCTTGAGAAGTTTGGCGTAGAAGCATGCACCTGTTATCACAAGCAAGAAAACATATATTGCACCATTTGTAAATGCTGAGAAACCACAGTATCTTGTAATCGAGGACAGCTTCCCCCAATGGACGTCCTGCTCTGGAAAAAGGTTTCGGCGTATACATGGCAGACAGAAATACAGTAAATCTTTCTGAGAGAATGAAAGTAACGGTATGTCTGAATCCGGTTCATTCTGCAACTGGTCCTCTTGGCGTGGTTCTTGGATATGACCTTTTTGCCCATATGCTGAATACAAATGAAGACATGATGAAAATGGCACGTATGGTAGCCTATAGTGAGGGACTTCCGGTAGTTGCTGATCCTGGAATCCTTTCCCCACAGGCATTTGTGGATGAGCTTTTTAACGATCGTTTCCCAAATGAATACCTTGGCGATACCAACCTTCGTCTTGCTGTGGATGTATCCCAGATGGTTGGAATCCGTTTTGGAGAGACTGTAAAGGCATATGTGAAGAGATTCGGGAATGCATCTAAGCTCACAGCAATTCCTCTTGGAATCGCTGGCTGGTTAAGATATATGCTGGCAGTGGATGATGCAGGGAATAAATATGAACTGGCACCAGATCCGATGAATGAGGAACTTCAGGAACAGTTAAAGGATATTGTTATTGGAAAGCCTGAGACTTTTAAGAATCAGCTGAAACCGATCCTTCTAACGAGCGCCTGTTTTTCACAGATCTTTACAAAGCTGGTGTGGGAGAGAAGATTGAGAACATGTTCAGGGAAATGATCGCAGGGCCGGGAGCTGTGAGAGCTACAATTCATAAATATGTTACAGCGTAATAAATTTATCTGGGATGCACTATGCTGATAAGTCCTGAATATAGGATAGCAAAAATGCGGGTGTTGTTATCTGTTTAACTGTAGACTATTGAATGAGAAATTTGGGGAGGAAATACAAAATGACAGAACCGGTATTTGTGGCAGAGTCAGCCAGACTGCTGATCGCGGCAGGGGCAGGAATTATATTGCTTCTGCTTCTTATCATTAAATTTAAGATTCATCCGATTTTATCACTGCTGATTCAGCATTGGTTATTGGGCTTGGAGCCGGAATGCCGGTTCAACCCTGGTAAGTACAGTGGAAAAAGGTGCGGGGGATACCTTGCAGGGAATTATCCTATTAATTGGACTTGGCTCTTTGTTTGGAGGAATCCTGGAAGTATCAGGAGGTGCACAATGTGTTGCCCAGACTTTGATCAATAAATTCGGTGAGAAAAAATCTGGAATTGCATTGGGAATCACAGGGCTGGTAGTTGGTACAACCGTATTCTTTGAGGCTGGCGTGGTGATTCTCATTCCACTGGCATTCGGACTTGCAAAAAAGACAAAGAAATCTACTTTATATTATGTGATCCCTCTTCTGGCTGGACTTGCCACAGGCTTTGCATTTATTCCGCCATCAGCAGGCTCTGTCCTGGTGGCAAATATGCTGAACGTGGATCTTGGCATTATGATCGCAGTAGGTGTGCCTGTTGGAATTTTGTCACTGATTTTTGCCGGTATTTTATGGTCAAAATTTATCGGAAGTAAAATTGATGCAGGACTTCCTTCAAATATTCAGGAAGTTCGGGAAGCCGAAGAAGGAAATCTTCCGAAGTTTTCTACAGTGTTATGTATTATCCTTGTACCATTGGTACTGATTTTGTGTAACACACTTTCAACTTATATTCCTGGTATTGCTCCGGCGAGACCAGTGCTGGAATTTCTGGGAACTCCATTTGTAGCGCTGATCATTGCTGTGTTGTGTGCCATGTACTTCCTTGGAAAAAAACAGGGATATGATGGAGAGCAGTTAAAGAAAATTCTGGACCGTTCCCTGCGCCCTACAGGACAAATCCTACTGGTAATTACTGGCGGCGGAATTGTCCGCTGGGTGCTTCAGGACTGCGGAATGGGAAATATTATTGGACCAGCCCTTGAAAAAAGCGGACTTCCGTTAGTATTGATTGCTTTTCTCATTGCAGCACTGATCCGCTCGTCTGTTGGAGCTGCTGTGGTAGCCATGACAATGGCAGCTGGAATCATGGCCGCTATGCCTAGAATAGCAGGACTGTCACCACTTTATCTGGCTGCCATGGTCTGTGCCATCAACGGAGGAGCAACTGCTTTCAGTCATGTAAATGATTCAGGCTTCTGGCTGGTCAGTTCCCTTCTTGAGATTGATGAGAAAACGACTTTGAAATCCTGGACCATGATGGAAACCATTATTGGAATTACAGGTCTGGTCTGTGCTATTGTGATTAGTCTGTTTGCGTAGGAGCGTGAAAGCGATGAAAATAAAAGTAACATTGGGAACTATGCAGAATGCAAGTAAATTGGTCAGTATTGCAGAATCAATTTCCTGCGATGTGGATCTTTGTTATGGACGCTATATTGTGGACGCGAATCCATGCTTGGAGTCTTAAGCCTGCCGGATTTTGCATATGGAGAATTGCAGATTCCAGTTGAGACGGAAGAGGAAAAGAGGTGGATTTTAGAAAAACTGGCTGAAGCCGGGCTGTTATATGAGAAAAAAAGGAGGAGAAATAATGTTAAGGAAGCAGTTAAATGGAATTCAGCATGTGGGAATTCCTACAAATGATATAGAAACAACCGTTGAATTTTATAGAAGGCTTGGATTTGAGGTCGCTTTGCAAACTGTCAACGAGGAAGCAAATGAGAAAGTTGCATTCCTCAAGCTGAATAATCTGGTAATTGAGACATATGAGAATAAAGCTGCTAAAATGGAATCAGGCGCTATAGATCACGTTGCAATTGATGTAAAAGACATCGAAAAAGTATATGAACTGATCAACATGCTGGTTTAAATACCACCAGGGATACGATCCATTTTTTACCATTCTGGGAAAACGGAGTCAGATTTTTCACAATTAAGGGACCGAATAAGGAAAAGATAAAGTTTAGCCAGTATCTGTGATACCCCGGCGGGAACATTCAATTACCCATCCGTAAATCAAGTAGGAAAATACAGAAAGAAGGCATATGCCATCACACTTGGAGTAGTCGGTGTGATGGCATTTTGATTTACGAGGGAGTCTTATATTCAAATTGTCCAAATGGGTACAACATAATTTTCCCTGTCGATTACGCCTACGCTAGAGCCTGTTTGAAAAATAAAAGTTGCACAAAACATATATTCTAATACCCATTTTCATGTTAGAATAAAGAAAAAGGGGTGTTAATTATGTTGAGACGATACGAATTAACCGATGAAGAAAGGAACCGTATAGCTCCATTACTGCCGCCTGAAAATTCCGGAAAACAGGGACGCCCCCAAAAGTGCAGCCGGACAATTCTGAAAGGAATTGTTTGGATTGCTCGTAGCGGAGCTCCATGGTGAGACCTTCCAGAACGTTATGGTTCCTGGCAAACTGTTTATTCCCATTTCCGTAAATGGATTGAAGACGGCACCCTTGATAATATTTTTCGTGTTTTGAGCTTAGAAGCCGAATTAACAGAACTGTCAATTGACGCTTCTATTGTCAAAGCTCATCAGCATAGTGCTGGAGCAAAAAAAAGTGGGCCACCAAACGAAATACTACATGGCAAAATAGAAATGAATAAAAGTAGGTGACAAAAGTTATGATTGATGATCCCTTTTCAGATTTACTGAAAACAAACAAGCGCAAAGAAAATATCTCCAAATTAAACGATGATCTTGCCTATGAGATTCTTTCCGTGGTGGAGGAAATTCCGGCGGGGAGAGTGGCAACCTATGGACAGATCGCGAAGCTGATCGGGCGGGAGAAGAATTCCAGATTGGTGGCGGGAGTGTTGTCACATGCAGAGAACTATGGGAAGTTTCCCTGCCATCGGGTGGTGAACCACATGGGGAGGCTGGCACCGGGTGGACAGAGCAGGAGTGGCTGCTGAAAGGGGAAGGAGTTACTCTGAAAGAAAATGGTTGTGTAGATTTGAAAAAATATTTGTGGGAATGTTGATTTTAGAAAGGGTGTATAACGATAAAGAAAAATTTAAAACGAATACGGAATATATTTTTATGGTTTTTACTTATTGTAGTACTGGTAAATGTTTTTGCACCACTGTATTGCAGGAAGCCAGATGAAAAATTTACGGAAACGCTGAAACAGACAGAATTTACTTCCGATACGCCAGGGGGCGAACGGATCCGCTGTATTGATGACAATGAAGAGGCACTTTTGTGGCGTCTGCGGATGATTGGAGCGGCGAAGAAGAGTATTGTACTGGCAACCTTTGATCTGCGGGCAGATGAAAGCGGAACAGATCTTCTTGCAGCATTGGATCAAGCTGCCAAAAGAGGTGTGGAAATCAAACTGTTGATTGATGGTATTTACCAGCAGCTTTTCTTGAATGGAAGTAAAGACTTTCAGGCGTTGGCAGCGAGGGAGAATGTAGTTGTTGGTGTTTACAATCCGGTGACTCCAGCAGGCTTATTTAAGCTGAATTACCGTATGCACGATAAATATGTGATCGTGGATGACGAAATGTATCTACTGGGTGGACGCAACAGCAATGATATTTTCCTTGGAGATTATACCACGGATATCAATGTGGATCGGGATATTCTGGTATGCGATACAACAAACGGCAAGGGTGAATCCTTGCAGGACCTGGAAGCATATTTTCAGCAGATTTGGAATGAAGGTTGCGTGAAAATAAAGGGGGGAAGAAAAAAGAATAGTTCGGAAATTTCTGTGTTAGAAGAAGCAGCAGACGACAGTGAGGGTTCAGAAAGTAATTTGAAAAACTCTGATATTGTGAATGGAAAATCGAATGCTGAAAATGAGATAACAGACGAGACAGAGGAAAAGCTTTCAAAGTACGAAAAACAGTACCAGTCTTTAGAAATGCGTTACGCTTCCCTGAAAGAAAAATACACCGATATTGAAGATTACAGCTCCTGGCAGGAGGATACCATTCCGGCGAATAAAATTACGCTTGTCAACAACGGAACCCATGCAGGTCCCAAAACGCCCCTGGTACTTCAGACAATCCGCTATCTGGCGCAGAACGCAGAAAATGTAACGATCCAGACCCCATATGTGATCTGCAACGGATACATGTACGACACTTTAAATGAGATCGCGTCCCATGCCCAGTTAAAGATCATTCTTAACGCAGTAGAAAAAGGCTCCAACCCCTGGGGATGCACCGACTACCTGAATCAGAAAAAGAAAATTCTGAATACCGGTGCCGATGTCTATGAGCTGATGAACGAGGTTCCAGTTCACACAAAAGCTGTTCTGCTTGATGACCGACTTTCTGTCGTCGGATCCTATAACCTGGACATGAGAAGTACTTATCTGGATACGGAATTAATGCTTGTTATCGACAGCAAAGAACTGAATCAGCAGATTCAGTCCACGGAAGGTACTTACATAGAAAAAAGTAAAGAAGTTCTGTCAAACGGACAGGAGACCGAAGGAGCACAGTACGAAACGAAAGAGCTGAACTGGCAGAAGAAGCTGTTCTATGGAGTATTAAGAATTATAATAAGACCATTGCGCCAGTTACTGTAATTTATAGCGTGTTGATTCTTTTGAGACGGCTTTTGCCGTCTCTCTTTTTCTATTTGCCCACAGAAAAATGACAGCTATGTAAAGAAATGGAAAGAAACCTGAAAAAATCAGGTGAAAAATCAGGTAAATAGCAAAATAGGAATTGATTTTTTGTATAAAAGCAGTTAGAATGACCTGTGGGAATAAAATATATTCCCACAAAATCTAAGAACAAAGGCAGGTGAACAGAATGGATAGTTGCGATTCTCATGGGCGAAGTAGTTGCATAGGATGGAAAAACGAAATGACAGATGAGCATCGCGCACATTCTGTTCTTCTTTTCATGTAAAAGGCGCATTGCGCTTAAGAACACTGTTTCATTTCTTTTTTCTATCCTATGAGTTCTTCAGAAGAATCCAATATTCCCTAGAACCTGTTTGAAAAAGCATTTCCGCAATCTGCGCTCCATTTTGCAGTATATTTTACCCGAATTCGGTTGCCGTAGCCCACTATGGTGCCCTCATTCTGGTAAAATCTCCCACAAATTGTGACGTACATCTTGCAGAAAACCTTTTTCAAACACGCTCAAAGAACAGAAAAGCTATACGCTTATATTCTGTTTAAATACGGATTTTACTGTCCGTAAAAATGGACTTTGTATAAGTCCGTCAAAAATACATAAGATAAACACCTGGAAATGGTGAACTGTCTTATTGTCAGATTGGAGAAGTAGGATGGAGAAAAGAGTGCAGGACTACACCCAGGATATTCTGGCTGTAGTAAGAAGTAATACCTCTCCGGCAGCTATGAGCGATAAGCTGGGAGATTTTCATGCCAATGACATTGCAGATGCAATGCCGAGGCTGACTGTTCAGGAACGCTGCAAACTGTACCGTATTCTGGAACTGGATATGCTGTCCGATATTTTTGAGTATACGGACTCAGATAATGCAGCAGAATATGTGAAAGAAATGGATGTAAAAAAAGGTGCAGCCATTCTTTCACGCATGGAGACTGATGCCCTTGTAGAGGTTCTTCATAAGATTGATAAAGCCAAAAAGAAATTGCTGTTCGAATTAATGGATGATGATGTCCGCCATGATATTGAGATGATCGCTTCCTTTGATGAGGATGAAATCGGCAGCCGCATGACGACCAATTGCATTATCATTCGTGAGAACCTGACTGTGAAGCAGGCTATGAACAGCCTTGTAGAACAGGCTGCTAAGAACGATAATATTTCCACAATCTTTGTGGTAACCGAGTCACAGAAATTTTACGGAGCCATTGATCTGAAAGACCTGATCATTGCAAGACAGGATAAATCCCTGGAAGATCTGGTGGCAACCTCTTACCCATATGTATATGCCGAAGAGGATATTGACGACTGTATCGAAGAACTGAAAGCGTATTCCGAGGATTCCATCCCCGTGCTGGATAATGACAACCGCCTTTTAGGTGTTATCACATCTTCCAATATCATCGACCTGGTTGATGATGAAATGGGAGAGGATTACGCCATGCTGGCAGGTCTTACCGCAGAGGAAGATCTGAAGGAACCGCTGAAAGAGAGTATGAAGAAACGTATGCCATGGCTGATCGTTCTTCTTGGTCTTGGAATGGTTGTATCCTCTGTAGTTGGTGTCTTTGAGAACGTAGTTACCCATCTTCCCATCATCATGGCTTTCCAGTCCCTTATATTGGATATGGCCGGAAACGTCGGTACGCAGTCCCTGGCTGTTACCATCCGTGTCCTGATGGATGAGTCCCTCACCGGCAAGCAGAAGCTGGAACTTGTATTTAAAGAAATGCGGATTGGTCTTTGCAATGGTGCGTTGCTTGGCATATTGTCCTTTGTACTCATTGGACTTTACATTTACTTATTTAAAGGAAAGACTTTGATATTTGCATACGCCGTATCCGGCTGCATCGGAGTCGCCCTGCTCCTTGCAATGCTGATCTCCAGTGCCGTAGGTACCTGTATCCCTCTGTTTTTCAAAAAAGTAGGTGTAGACCCCGCTGTAGCTTCTGGGCCATTGATCACCACCGTCAACGACCTTGTTGCTGTTGTGACATATTATGGACTTGGATGGGTATTCCTCATCGGAATCCTTCACCTGGCAGGTTAATAAGATTGTATATTGAAAGCTCTTTGGGAAGTTAATAAAAATTCCTAAAGGGCTTTTTTATGGTTAAAAAGTTCTTCAGGAGGGACGCATTTGGACAATGTGTATTACTCACTCGCCGGCGCAACGCTCCAGCAAACTAAGCGCTAACTGCGACTAATGCGTTCGGGAGAGCCCTCACGCATAAGTCTACGTAAGCGCTGGATTTCGCTTACGCTAAGAACGCGCCTGAAATGGCTCGCTGGAGTAATACACATTGCCCAAATGCTGTGTACTGGCTGGGACTTGCTGGTTGAAAAGAACTTTTAACGAAGGGGGAGGGGGAGTGATTGGTTTCCCGATACTTTCCTGACAGCGATAGATTAAAAAAACAATAAAGTTGCGGGATACCAACTACGTCACCCCACCTCCGTTGTTGTCGTTATAGTTTCTTTCTTCCCTTTCCAGCAGCCAGCGATTTTGCAATGTATATTCGCAAGCCGCGCATTTCAGGAGCGGTTTTAGTGGAGGCGAGATCCATGACTTACGGAGACTTAGGCGCGAAGGCTCTCCTGAGCGTCTTAGTCGTAGTTAGTCATTAGCTTGCCGGAACGTTGCGACGCGCGGCGGTGAATATACATTGTGAAATCGCGTCCGGAATAACGACCAATCCACAAAATAGCAATATAACCGCAGAAAGAAGTACCGCAACACCCCACAACGAAATTTGACAAACTCCAAGGAAAAAAGTAAAATATTAATAACTATGCAGAAACATGCATACTACAGATTTTTTCAAAAGGAAATTATAATAAAAATACGAAGAAGCGAGGATGGACCGAAATGAATACATGGGAAGCAAACATTCGTAAAGTAGTACCTTATACACCCGGCGAGCAGCCAATCAGCCGGACATGATCAAGCTGAACACAAACGAGAACCCATATCCCCCTGCACCAGGCGTGGAGAAAGCATTACACGGGATTCAGCCAGATACCCTCCGCCTTTATCCGGACCCTACAGCTGGCGACCTGGTACATGCAATTGCCCGGAGCTATGGACTGAAAGACGAGCAGGTTTTTGTAGGTGTTGGCTCAGATGATGTACTTGCCATGAGCTTCCTCACCTTCTTTAACTCAGATAAACCGATCCTTTTTCCCGATATCACCTATTCTTTCTATGACGTATGGGCGGATCTTTTCAGAATCCCATATGAATGTAAAGCTCTTGATGAGAACTTCTGTATCCGCAAAGAAGATTATTTCGGAGAAAACGGCGGGATTATTTTTCCAAACCCCAATGCACCTACAGGAGTGGAGCTGCCCCTCGGTGACATCGAGGAGATTCTTTTACACAACCGGGACGTCATTGTGATCGTAGATGAAGCATATGTAGATTTCGGAGCGAAATCAGCACTGGAGCTTATAGAGAAATATGACAATCTCCTGGTAGTTCAGACCTTCTCCAAATCCCGTTCCATGGCTGGAATGCGTATCGGCTTTGCATGCGGCAATCCACAGCTGATCAGATTTTTGAACGATGTAAAATATTCCTTCAATTCCTACACTATGGATCGTACCACTCTGGCAACCGGTGTGGCAGCTATCCAGGACAAGGCATATTTTACAGAAACCTGTGAGAAGATCATCGCTACCAGAGAATGGGCGAAGAAAGAACTGGCTGCTCTTGGTTTCACATTCCCGGATTCTAAGACCAACTTTATCTTTGCTTCTCACAAAAGCTGTCCGGCCAAAGAAATTTTTGAGACCCTTCGTCAGGAGCATATTTATGTAAGATACTTCCCGAAGCCGAGAATTGACAATCATTTGCGGATCACTGTAGGAACTCAGAAGGAAATGGAGAAATTAATAGATTTTTTGGAAAAATATCTAAAAAATCATAAATAAGTGAAAAATATCTGTTTGAACGAAAATTCTGTTCTGGTGATTTTTTAATACGCTCTGGAGCCTGTGTGAAAAATACTCCGAAACAGGAAGCTCAGAACGACAGGAGTAAATATGAAATATAAGAAATTATTGAAAAAAGCAGCTGTAAGTCTGTTACTTGCCCAGTCCCTGATTTTTACAGGCTTGCCCATTCAGGCAGCAGATATTGCCGGGCAGAGTATGGTCTGGACGGAAAGTGCGGAAATGGAAAGCGCAGGAGACGCTGTATCAGCTGTGTCGTCGGATGCGATGACTGCGGAAGAGTTTTATGTGCAGGATGATTTTTCAGCAGGTGATGATCAGTCAGGGAGCGGAAGCACTTTAGCTGATGACAGCCAGGCTAGCAATGGAAGTGTAGAAGACGGTGACAGTCAGGCTGGCAATGGAAGTGCAGAAGGCGATGACAGCCAGGCTGGCAATGGAAGTACGGAAGACGATGCCGGTCAGTCAGGCAATGCCAGCTTCACAGGCATGACAGATGGAAATCCCTCCCAATCGGAAGACCTGTCAGACGGTTTCTCAGATGGTGGTACTGATGAACTTCAGAAACAAGATTTTGGCTTTGGCAGCATGGATCCGGATTCTGCCGAAGAAGAGAAAAATGAAGACGATCTGACCGATGCGGAGATTGAGGCTCAGCTGGAGCCGATCCGTGAGCTGCAGCCCTTAAGCTATGTAGACCCGCCAGCTGGCAATGGAAACGGTGATACAGGAAGCGTAGGTGCTGCCAGAGCTGCGTCTTATCCTGCGAAATACGATCCCCGAAGCAGTCTTTCCATCCCGGTAAGGAATCAAAAGCCTTCCAATATGTGCTGGGCATACACATTGGCTGCCAACCTGGAAATCTCATTTTTGCAGGCAGGAGCTGGGCTGTTTGATCTGTCAGAAGAACATCTGGCATATTTCTTTGCCCACCGAATGAACGATCCTCTTGGAAATACAGCTAATGACAAAAACGAGGTTCTTCATTCCTACAGAGAGGGAGGCAATCAGACTCTTGCTGCTATTTTTCTTAGTACGTGGAGTGGTATGGCACTGGAGTCACAGATTCCTTATGAGACAAATGCAGATCATACCCTGGACTCTGACAAGGTGCCGTCCTCCCAAATGGCATACCAGACCACCGCATATCTGGAAAATGCGGCGTTTTCCTCTTATTCTGTAAATAATATTAAAAGTCTGATATCAGAATATGGATCTGTCTCCATGTCCTTTGGAATGTATGATACCTATTATAATCCGTATACGTATGCATACAGCTACCCGGGAAGTGCAGGCGTGAATCATGCAATAACCCTGATTGGATGGGATGACAATTATTCCAGGGAAAATTTCAATTCTGCCAGCAATGTTACTTCAAACGGGGCATGGATTGCCAGAAACAGCTGGGGAGATGACTGGGGAGAAGACGGTTATTTTTATATTTCCTATGAGAATAAATGTAATTATAATATTGTAGCAGCAGAAGCCACCACCAGTCCGAAGTACCGGAACAACTATTTCTATGACGGTTCCAGTGCACTGAGCAAGCTGAAGCTGTATCCTTCCGGCAGCAGTGGGATTTCCTCCATTGCCAATGTTTTTCAGGCAAAAGCCGGAAATGGGAATGGAGAAGCCCTTGGAGAAGTGGTTCTGGCTACTTACACTGACGGAGGAAGCTACAGCATTCAGATTTATACAAATCTGAAGGATAAGAGCAATCCGGTAAGCGGAACTCCGGCATTTGCCAATCCGGTTACTTTTTATCAGGAACATGCCGGTATTTCCACAGTGGAAGTGCCAGAGGTAAATCTGATGAATGGAACCCTTTATTCGGTAGTGATCACCAATATCGGTTCCGATACAGTGGAATATCTGTGCGAGACCAACAGTGCTTATGACTGGGTGGAGTTTCAGGCTGGCCTGGAGGCGGATCAGAGCTTCTGTTATCATGAAAAAATGGATGGAGTGATTTTTCCAAAACAAGTCCAAGTGCCTGTGCAAGAATTAAAGCTCACACAAGAACATTGGGCAACGCAGTGAATGTAACCAGACCCGCTTCGTTCCAGGCAGCAGCCAGAGCCTATAACCAGATCAGTCTGACCTGGAGTAAAGCAGCCGGAGTTTCCGGATATCAGATCTATAGAAAAATCTCCGGCGGAGAGTATCAGAAGGTGGAGACAGCTCCTGGTCGGATACTTCCTGGACAGATACGAAGGTTCAGCCGGGAATTACGTATACATACAAGATTCGTGCGTACAGTATGGTGAACGGTACTGCAAAATATTCCGATTATACCGCGGAAGCTGCGGCTAAGACAATGCTTGCCACTCCGTCTGTGTCGGTGAAGGTTTCTTCCGGACTTTACAATACAGTAAACTGGAATAAGATTTCCGGTGCAGCAGGCTATGTGGTTTACAGAAAAACGGCTTCAGGAAAATGGACGAAACTTGCAAACATAAAGAAAGCAGCCACTATATCCTACAAAGATACAAAGATAAAATCAGCTACTTTTTACGAGTATACAGTAAGGGCGTATTGTACTGTGAACAAGAAAACAGTGGCAAGCAGTTACAAGTCCAGTGGAAAGTATAAATCAGCACCCTCCAGGCAGACGGTCTCGTCGGTTTCCAATACGAAGAAAGGTCTGAAATTAAAGTGGAAGGCACAGAAGAAATGTGATGGCTATTACATTTACAAGAAGACCGGAAGCGGAAAATATAAGCTGGCAGCTACTATTAAGAAGGGGAAAACTTCTACCTGGACAGACACGAAGGTAAAAAAAAAGAAAGAAGTACCGTTATTATGTGCGTGCTTATGTAAAAGAGCCAAATGGTATTGTAAAGGGAAAGTATAAAGCATCGGTGGCAGTTACAAGAAAGTAGGAAATCAATTACAGAAAAGAAATAGAATTTACAGTAAAGCATTGTGGAATAGAAGATAGTCTGCACATAGTAAAAACTATAAAGTTTTTTGCAGCAGGACAACCTTCGGATATTAAAAAAACGGAAGCCCATTACATGAGCTTCCGTTTTAACATTTCCGGATTAGATGAATATTTAAGTGCAGTCTCTCTTGTGATCTGGCGGTTTCGATAAAGCTCCAGCAGGCTGTTATCCATGGATTTCATGTCTGCCTGGGAGGAAGAGGCGATCACACCGTCAATCTGATAAATCTTGTTGTCGCGGATCATATTTCGAATGGCAGGGGTAAGCCTCATGATCTCAAAAACCGGAATATTGTGCCCATTCACATCCGGCACCAGCTGTTGGGAAATAACAGTCTGCAGAACCATGGAAAGCTGAATGGCAATCTGATGCTGTTGGCTGGGCTCGAAAACATCCATAATACGGCTGATGGTATTGGCAGCTCCGGTAGTATGAAGGCTGGAAAGAATCAGATGTCCGGTCTCAGCAGCAGTCATGGCAGTTTGGATAGTCTCGTGGTCACGCATTTCTCCAAGAAGGATCACATCCGGGCTCTGACGCAAGGTGGCACGCAGGGAAACCAGATAATTGGCAGTATCCGTACAGATCTCGCGCTGGCTGACAATGCATTTGTCATGTCTGTGCAGGTATTCCAAAGGGTCTTCCAGCGTGATGATATGTCCTTCACGGCTGTGATTGATCTTGTCGATGATACAAGCCATGGTGGTAGATTTTCCGCTTCCGGCAGGACCTGTGATCAGAACCATTCCCTTGGTAAGGTCAGCTGCTTCCATAACAGCCGGAGGAATGTGCAGATCCTGCGGATCCGGCAGATTAAATGCAATAATACGGATGACAGCGGCAAGAGAACCACGCTGCCGGTATGTATTTACACGAAATCTTGAGAGACCCGGGATAGCCATGGAAAAGTCATCGTCACCGGTTTCCAGCATAGGTTCTATATTCCGGTCGTGAGCAAGCTTGTAAATGATCCTGATAAATTCATCTGTCTCCGGAGGCATGAGCCGTTCTTCAAAACCATCCAGTGTACAGAGCTTTCCGTCAATTTTTACAGAAAGGGGACGACCGGCAATAATAAATATATCAGAGGCTTTTTTCTGAGTGGCAAGCTCCAGAAAAGCCTTTACTTTTTCTTCCATAAAATTATTCTCCTTTGTAGACAGACTGGCTGTTGTCCGGATTCCAGTCTGCAGTTACAACCGTATTCCAGGAGAGGATCCCGGCGATATTGCTGCTGGTCATGTCCAATCCTGCATTAATGGTATCAGAGGCAACGGTATCAGAAGCTGCGGTATCAGAAGCAACGGTATCAGAAGCAGCGGTATCAGAGGCTGTGGAATCAGCCGTACGATCAGTCCAGAATACAGAAACTTTCACAGCCAGACTCTGGGTGTCGGAAAATGCTTTCATATATTCAGCAGTATGTTCCTCTGAATCCCATTTTACATTCTCCTGTGAGTTCAGATAATCGGAGACGAGCTTGTAATATGCACTTTCTGATTTTACCTGTGCCTGAAATCCTTCCAGTGTCTGAACCAGATCTGAATAAAAATCAGCTGCCTCACTGCAGGCATTATAATAAGCTGAGGTCTGCTCCAGGGAAAGGCTGCTGGCGCGCAGATCCTGCCTGGAAGTACCATAGCCCAGCAAGGACAGGATCACCAGCATAAGAACTCCAAAGATTAGAAAAAGGGAAGGAATTCCAGTTGCGGAAAAAAGATGATTCTTCTCTTTCATGAATCTGCTTCCTCCTTTGTGGAAAAAACTGGAAAGCGAACTGTCTGTGTATAAAGACTGGTTTCCTCATTTGCATTCTGGAGTTTTTCAAAAGTGACCTGAACTTCTTTGACCTTGTCAGAAGCAGAGCAGACAAGCCTCATTTTATAAACCGCGCTTTCTTCGGAAGTATTCTGCCAGTGCCTGTCAAAATAATAGCAAATACTGTCCTGATCTGCAACTCCATCTGGCATCAGTGCCAGAAAATTTTGGACAGTGCCGTCAGTTCCTTCCAGAATTTCACCGGCATTGGTGATAAGCTCCTGGATATGAGAGTCCTCCCGGGCATGTACCCTTGCCATGTAGGAAGCCGCAAACAGTCTTACGCAGACACCGCAGGTCAGCCCCAGAAAAAGAAGGACAAATATCATTTCCATAAGAAAAAGCCCGGATTTGGAATGGGTAATGATTTTTTTCATAAAAACTTCCTTTCAGCACATCATTCAGAAGTGACCAGCCCCAAATTCAGGAGCCTGCGAATCAGGCAGGAACCCCTGGATGAAGCAGAAAGCTGGAACAATGTCCATCTGTGTCCGTTAATGTGATTCTGTAAAAAGTGTTTTCTAAAGCGTCAATCTGGAAATCCTGAAGCTGTGCGAGGGTGGTCCCCATAGAAAGATCGGCCCGGGAATCCGATGCTGTAAAAAGCTCTTTTAAATGACTGCCATCAAAATAAATGTAAGTGCAGTAATCTTTCCCCTCAATAGCTTCCTGAAAGCAAAGAACCTGTGTTCCCTGAAGCTCTGTAAGGAGGTCATTCCGGGAATATCGTGCTGACGAAACTTGGTAGTGATGTAAGAGGCTGCTGTATAAAGATTGTTATTAGTGTCCAGGCTTTTTACAGAGGCCTGATAGTTCCCGGCACCAAAAAGCATCAGAAATAGAAGAAACAGCACATACATTGCAAAAAGCAGCAGGGCTGCCAGTGAATCAATGCTGTGGTTCTTCCGGGTAAATCTGGAATTCATCTGGCACCTCCTTTTCTGGCATTTACCGGAAGTACGCTGATCGATGGCAGAAGATTGGATCCGTTTGGAACATATTCTACCACAAATTTCTCAGAATCATAGGTAATATGGTAATCTGAAAGCAATTCATCCAGGCTCTGAGGGTATTGGCCTGTGAGGGCGTAGGTGCGGATGGCACCTCCTTCAAGTGCCTGCGTTAAAGTAACCTGTTCTTTTTCCAGGGAATCAGTCTGTGTACGTGCAATTCCAAGATAGAAGATCAGGCAGAGGACTGCAGCGAACAGGATTGGAACAATAAAGCGGAAAATCCGCCTGACACGAATGAGTCTGGTTTCAAATATATCCATTTTCACTCTCCCTTACAGTTGTTATGCGATCATTTCAGATAACAGTCCCAGCAGCGGCATCATAACAGAAAGAAGGACCAGTCCTACCAAAATTGAAAGGACGATCACAATAGTAGGCTCCAAAATTGACACAATGTGGGAAACAGAGTCTGTGGATTTCTCTTCATACTGCTCAGCCAGTTTTTCCATTACTTCGTCAGATGCACCAGCCTGAAAACCAAGGGAGATCAGACGAAGCTCCATAGCCTTAAAAAGTCCGGATTCCGTGATGGCTTCTATAAATCCATATCCTTCCGCGAGCTGCTTCTGAATGGAAGCAAGCTTTTTCCTGATCTCAGTCTGGGTAACCACAGCCCCTGCCAGCTCCACACAAAGCTCAGGGGAAAGTCCGCTTCGGATTCCCAGGGAAATACATTGGCAAAGACGACTGTAATCCAGATTTACCGGAATTTCCTTCATGCCGGGAAAACGGCAGACGATTTTGCGGATCAGTTCCTGCCCCTTTGGGTGAAGAACCAGGAAAAGGATAAAGCCGATCATCGCGGCCAGAAGAACAAGGAAGGCAGTAGAATAGTGCTAAGTGTTTCGCCGATTCCAAGAAGGGCACCGGAGATCCCGCTCATTTCCAGTCCAAGCTGGCGGAAAACCTGGCGGAAAACCGGGAGAACCTTTACAAGAAGAATTACAATAACCGCAGTCATCATGCCCAGCATAACAAGGGGATAGGCGACTGCACTCTGAATCTGGTCTGTGATCTGAATTTCCTTCGCATAGAAAGCAGACAGACCCTTCATAACCTCATCCAGACAGCCAGTTTCTTCGCCGGTGCGTACATAAGCAGCAGCAGAAGCAGGAAAAGCACCGGATTGCTCCATGGCGTGCGCCAGGGAGCCGGATTCCTCCATATCTTTATAAAGAAAGGTCAAAATTTCTTTGCCCCGTTCTGTCTGGCTGTCGTCATTTAAGATGGCAAGTCCCTCAATGGCGGACATTCCGGAACGTAATATGATGGAAAACTGTTCACAGAATTGGAACAGCTCCCGATTGTTTAATTTGGTAATCATATAAAGTCCTCTCTGAAAAAACATCAGGCAGATCCTGAAAAAATCCATGAACCTGCGAGGCGTTTTTCGTTGTGCTATCGGGTAAACTGCAGCGTATAATTTGCGCTGTCACCGATATAGGAATTGATAAGCTCTTCATCTTCACTGTTGGCGGTAAAGGTTGGATCCATGCGGTTCCATTTCTCCCCGTCATAGGTAATCGCCTGTTCCACCCATCCTTTTCCACGTATGTAAACATCGATCCAGGCATGCTTGATGTCACCTGCATATCCGATCTGAAGCTTACAGGGAATATCCCTGCTTCGCAGCATTGCCGTCATCAGGGCAGCATAATCAAAACAGATTCCCTTTCCGGTAGAGAGGGTTTCGTCTATATCAGGAAGATAGCCGGTCTCAACGTTGGCTGCTTTGTCCTCGTCGTAGGTGACGTGCTGGGTTACATACTGGAAAATGGTGTCAATGCTTACCTGTTCCGTGGCATCCTCTGCCAGAAGAGAAAGAGCCAGCTTGCAGGCTTCTGAGTCCGGGGTAAAATTTACATACTGGTTCGGATACAAAAACGGAAGAAATTCATTTTCCAGGGAAACCTCCAAGGCCTGAGCAAAAAGTGCGGCATACTGGCTGCCGTTTACCTGCTCATAACAGGATACCTGGTAGGTGCCGCTTCCACTGGTAAACGGAATGACAGCACTTTCGCCGGAGCTTACAAAATAAGAATAAACAACGCCGTCATCCGCGGAAAGCTGGATGTTTTTGGTGGTACCATTGCTGTCACTGACAGCAGTCAGATATCCCTGACTGATATTTGAAATATCCAGTATCAGAGGTGAATATCCTATGGTGTCTGTTCCCGGAGCTTCCGGAACCAGAACCTTCAGCGGGGAAAAAACAGGCGGTTCTTCGCCGGAACCGGAGCTGCTGTTCTGACCGCAGCCTGCAGCTGGGAAAACTATTAGCAGGCAAAATAGAAATAAGCAAAGCAGAAGGGCCGAAATGCGTTTAGACATAGCGCCGCTCCTTTTTATAAGTTGATCATTCATTTTCAAACACGTTCCAGGGATTTTTGAAATTCGGGAAGATCGTACCATGCTGGTGGTTCCTTCATACGAACCACGAAATGGCACAGATCAGGACGAATCCTGGCTTCCAGGTATTCCATAGGACCCAGTGAACAGTGTGCTGTTCTGGTGTTGAAAAAAATAGGAGATCCCGGTTCAATGTTGAGAATCTGTGCATCAAGGAAATCAGCTGAGCTGATGTTGATGTGTTCTTCGCCAGTTTCAAATTTAATTCCGTAGTGCTTCTGAATAAAGTAATAGAGATCTACAAGCTGTTCGCGGTAGGTATCTAAATCTGGGAAAAAATCAATACGGATATAATTTGTCTGAATTATCACAGGCTGTTCATTGGAGGAAACCACTCTTTGAAGGCGGAAGACTTCTGTTCCTTCATTAAGGTCCAACGCACTGGCGACCTGGCTGTTTGCAGGAATACGGTCAATCCAGGTTCCGCTGATGGTCAGGGCGGCATTATCCGGAAACAGAGTGTTTATGTCTATTACGTTATGAAATTTTGAGAAGCTGGTAAGCTCCCGTTCTTTGGGATTGATCACCTGTGTGCCGGCACCCTGCTTTACCTTTATGCGTTTGTCTTTAACCAAAAGGTCAATGGCATGCCGGACCGTCGTACGGCTTACCGAAAACATTTTTCCAAGCTCATCTTCTGTGGGAAGATAGGAACCTATGGGATAAACGTTATTATCTATATCGGATTTTAATTTGTTATAACATTTCTTGTATGCAGGAAGTTTTTCCATAATGTTTCCTTTCAAAATAAGGTTGTTTAGTAACCTATAGTATATATATATCAAACAAATAAGTCAAACAGTAATTGAAAAAACAGAGGGACTTATACAAAATGCATAAAAAAAGCAAAGTATCTTGTCAAATAAAACACTTTACTAAAAAAGAAAAACATTGTATAGTAATGTTTGTAAACATAATTATGAATTTTGAAAATAAATGAAATATAAAGGAGAAACATAATGATGAAAAAACAGGAATTTGTACCGCGAAAGATAAGCGAGAAACCACTGTATGAACTGAAATCCGTGGAAGATATTCCGGTATCAGAGCTATATCAGGTTAAGGTAAACGGAAAGGAACAGAGAGTATATCATACAGAATTTTTTTGATTTTGTTTCTTTCTTGGATGAAAATGAAAAGGCAGAGGTAGAAGTTACAGTAAACGAACCATTTCAGAAAGCTGTTATCCGTCCTGCAGCTGCACAGATACCATTCAAAGAAGAGGGAAACAAAATCAGCATAAGCCTTCCTGCCGGAAAGAGAATTACTCTTGAACTGGACGATAAACTGGAGTCACCACTTTATGTTCTTCCGGGAAAATACATACCGAAGCCTGAGAATGCCACTTATGTATTTGAAAGCGGAAAAGCCTATAACGTGGGATGCCTTCAGCTTAATTCTGACGAAACTGTTTATATAGAGTACGGAGCAGTTGTAAGTGGAAGAATCTATTCCAGAATGGCAGACAGAGTCCGTATTCTGGGAAACGGAATCCTGTATGGAGGAAACTGGCATGCATGGGATGAAAATGGTGCAGAGCAGCTGATCGTTCCTGTATTGGGTGAGGACATTGAAATACGCGGAATCACACTTCTGGATGGTGGCTCCTGGCATATTGTTCCGGTTGCATGTAAAAATGTTCTGATTGAAGATGTAAATGTTCTGGGAAAAGTGATCACTGGAGATGGAGTCGACATAGTCGGTTGTGAGAATGTAGTGCTTCGCAATTGCTTTATAAGGGCCAATGACGATTGTATATCCATTAAGGCTGTGGAATTCCAGGATCCGTCAGGCTGCACAGATGTGAGACATATCCTTGTTGAGGATTGCCTGTTCTGGAATGCAGAATTTGGAAACACACTTGAAATCGGATATGAAACCAGGTGTGACGAAATTACAGATGTTGTTTTCAGAAATTGTGATGTTGTACATTGCCAGTATGAGGGCAATCAGTCAGGTGGAGTACTGACAATTCATAACGCTGACCGTGCCCATGTACATGATATTGTTTATGAAAACATCCGAATTGAAGATGCCCAGGAAAAATTTATTGATATTAAAACTCTTGATTCCAAGTATTCACGAGACAGGGAAAGAGGCATGGTAAATGATATTTTCTTTAAAAATATTGAAATTACAGAAGGCACTTTTCCAGTATCCATTATACGTGGCTTTGAGATGAAAAATGAAGTGTGCAGACCTCATGGCTTTTATTTTGACAATGTGGTAATTCATGGAGAAAAGGTGATGTCACCTGGTGAATTACACATGGTTGTGGAATTGTCAGATGAACTGAAATTCCAGTAAAAGGAATTAACAAAGGAGATGGAAGAAAGCATGGATATTTTGCTTGTCGGAACCTATACACAGCATGATGCCCCTGCTGTATTGGAGAAGCAGGAGCTTGGAAAAGGTATCTATCTGATTCCGTATAATGAGATCCTGGGAGATGTTGCAGGAACTCCTCTTATCATACAAATGCAGAATCCTTCCTGGGTTTGTCTGGTGAAGAACCGGCTTTTTGCGGTAAGTGAAAGTGAAGATGCTGCGGAAATTGTGGAATATGAAGTAGGGGTTCAGGAAGAAAGGCTTACAGCAGAGAAAAAGGAAGGTCTTCAGATGCCTGGAAAAGCATCCTGTCATATTGAAAAGGATGAAAAAGGACAAAGACTTTTTGTATCTGATTACGGAAGTGGAGATTTAAAGGTGATCGACATTTCAGAAGCCGGCAGCCCGAAACTTTTACAGGAAATTTCTTTTACAGGAAAAGGGCTGGATCCGGAACGGCAGGAAGCATCTCATATTCACTCCTGCGTCCTTCATAGGGGAGATCTGTATGCAGCTGACTTAGGGTGTGATAAGATTTATTCTTTTGGCACAGATAAGGGAAAGCTTCTGCAAAAAGAAACCATAGAGTCAGACCTGGAGCAGGTCCAAGACATATGGGAATACTGGAGAAAAATGGAAAAACGTATCTCTATGTATTAAATGAGCTGGATCTTACAATTTCTGTTTACTGTAATGGGGAGCTGTGCCAGACCATATCCCTGGAAGAGAAGTTGCCAGAGGGCGCGCTTGCAGCAGAACTGTGTATTGCAGAGGGGAAAATGCTTTACGCATCTGTGAGAGGAACCGGAGAAATTTTTGGATTTACCATAGATGAAAATGGAATGTTAAATTTGAAACAAAAAGTTGTAGTTCCGAAAGGATGGTTTCGAAGTATCTGTCTGGACAGCAGTGAGGAGCATTTGCTTGCAGCAGATCAGAAAACAGGAAAAATATATATTTTTGACAGGCAATCAGAGGGAGAACTGGGAAATCAGCGGGTGCTTGTGGAAGTTCCCGTACCTGTGCAGGTATTGTCTGGGAAAATAGAATAAGAGAGGAAAACTGTGATGAGAAAAAAAAGCAATCGTTACAGGTGCCAGTCGTGGAATTGGACGTGGAATTATCAGAGAACTGGCAGCAGCCGGATATGATATTGCCTTTTCCTATCGGACACGGGAAGATGAGGCAAAGGAAGCTGCTGAAGAAATAAGAAATATGGGTTCCTTTGCCTGGTATGCAAAGGCTGATATGGCACAGGCAGGAGAAGGGGAGAAATTTTTTGACCAGGCTGTCAGGGAACTGGGCGGACTGGATCTGCTTGTAAATAATGCCGGAGTTACCGTGTTTCAGTCCATTCTGGACCTTGAAATGGAGGAAACCCAGAAAATGCTGAATCTGGATCTTTTGAATTACCTTGTACTTTCCAGTAAGGCGGCCAGATATATGAAGGCTCATGAGGTTAAAGGATGCATTATCAACATAACCTCTTCAAGAGCAGAAAGAGCATATCCGGGAGATTGTGTTTACGGCGGCATAAAGGCAGCAGTGAACCGGGCTTCACAGTCTATGGCACTGGATCTTGCACCATATGGGATCCGTGTGAACTGTGTGGCTCCGGGAGCTATCTGTATCCGTACGCCAGAGGAAATAAAAGCAGAAGGCAGGACAGAGCTGGAAGGCTTCTGGGAAAGTCTGGGAGAAAGAATTCCAATGGGCAGAAATGGAACACCGAAAGATATAGGAAGAGCGGTAGTATTCCTTGCAAGTGAGAATGCAGCTTATATAACCGGAGAAGTATTGCGGGTTGACGGAGGACTGATCCTGCCGGGAATGCCGGAAAAAGTAGAAAATGATAAAAATGCCTGGGGAGGAGAAAAATGAGAGTAACGATCAGAGATGTAAAAGTAATTTGCTGTGCGCCGCAGAAAATCAATCTGGTGACAGTAAAAGTGGAAACAAGTGAGCCAGGATTATATGGCGTGGGCTGCGCAACTTTTGCCCACAGACATCTGGCAGTGGTTGCCGCTGTGGAAAAATATCTGAAGCCGTACCTGATTGGCAGAGATGTTTCTGATATTGAAGATATCTGGCAGTCTATAAAAGGAATGAGCTACTGGAGAAACGGACCTGTTTTAAACAATGCCCTGTCAGGTGTGGATATGGCTTTATGGGATATTAAAGGAAAAATGGCCGGAATGCCCTTGTATGACTTACTGGGTGGAAAATGCAGAACCGGAGTGCCATGCTATACGCATGCTGAAGGCACCACAATAGAGGATTGTGTGCAAAAAGTAGGAGCGTTAAAAGAAAGAGGATATCGCTGTATCCGTGCGCAGGTTGGAGGCTATGGCGGAAAGGATATGCCTTACCAGCCACCGGAAGGATCCTTTGAAGGCTGCTATTATGATCCAAAAGCATACATGGCAAAAACAATACAGCTGTTTGAGCGTCTCAGGGAAACCTATGGATGGGAACTGGAGCTTTGTCACGATGTACATGAGAGGCTGAGACCTTCGGATGCAGTGATATTTGCAAAAGATATGGAGAAATTCCGTCTGTTCTTTCTTGAGGACTGTCTTTCTCCGGAACAGAGCGGATGGTTTAAGCAGATCAGGCAGCATTGCACCACCCCGCTGGCTATGGGAGAGCTGTTTAACAATCCAAACGAATGGCTGAATCTTATCACAGAAAGAGAAATTGATTATATAAGAATCCATTTAAGCCAGATTGGAGGAATTACACCGGCACGTAAACTGATTGCTCTTTGTGATGCATTTGGAATAAGAACTGCATGGCATGGACCAATAGACCTTACTCCGATTGGTCACGCAGTAAATATCCACCTGGATATGGCTTCTCCGAATTTTGGAATCCAGGAATGGGCTGACACCAATACCTTGTCTGAAGATGCAGGCGCAATTGCCTTACATCAGATTTTTACCGGAATTCCGGAAATGCGGGACGGATATCTGTATCTGAATGGGAAACCAGGAATTGGTGTGGATATTGATGAAAAAGCAGCAGCTGAGTATCCGTGCAGCGAAGAGGTTGTCACATGGGATTGGATGCTGCCAAGCTTCCGGATGGAACAGCAGTAAGACCGTAAATACAGTCACTTTGTCACAGTATTTGCAGGCAGTAAAGGTGGATTGTCAACTCCTGCAAATACTGTGCAATTCATACAAAAATGCACAAAAAATATTGTGAATACATACGAAAGTGATAAAGAGTCGCAAAAAAACATTGAAAATGTCAGTCGACTATGCTATGATTCAAATATCACCGGAAACGTTACCGGTAACAATACCGGAAACGTTACCAAAACGGAACCCAGCCACTGAAAAAATCAGTTGGCGGAAAATAAAATTATACTAGGAGGTATAAGAAATGAAGAAAAAAATGTTGGCAGCAGTATTAGCTGGAACAATGGTTATGTCCCTTGGAACAAACCTTTGCTGGGCTGATGGAGAGAAGACCAAGGTCACTATGACTGTATGGAATGGTGAGTGGGGCGATCAGCTGGATCGTACCATGGAGTCCTTCAACAGCAAACATGATGATATCGAGCTGGATATCACAATGCAGTCCGGAGATTACTCTGATTTCCTTGGAACTGCAGCTGCAACAAATGACTGGCCGGATATCTACATCCTTACACCATGGACACAGGTGCAGGATTTTGCAGAGGCAGGAAGAATTCAGGATTTAAGCGGAATGGATTTTACTGAGAAGGTTTACCCGACCGCTCTTGAAGCTGCTACCTATGATGGAAAAATCTACGGATATCCTGCAAACGTTGAGTATCTTGGTGTATTCTACAACAAGCAGATGTTTAAGGATGCCGGAATCGAAGAAGTTCCGAAAACAAGAGATGAATTCGAAGCAGCATGCGAGAAGCTGGAAGAGTCCGGCGTAACACCAATCGCTTCCACATTCAAAGATTCCTGGACTCTGAAACACATGTTCAGTGTAATGATGTCAAACGTAGTACAGGATGATATGGAAGGCTTCCTGGATCAGTTAAATTCCGGCGAGGGAACCTTCAATGTAGACGGTATCGATGATGTATTTGCAACAGCAGATATTATCAAAGCTCATTGTGGAAGCAATATGATGGATTGCGACTCCACATCCGGTTTCAATGCACTTGCAAACTCTGAAGCTGCTATGCTGATCAGCGGTGAGTTCAGCCAGAACGTAGTAGCAAAAATGGATAACCCGCCGGAAATCGGATACTTTGCATTACCAGTATCCAACGATGCTGAGAGAAACAAAGCAGCAGTTGACGTAGGAATCGTATATGGAGTAAGCACTCAGACAGAGCATATGGATGCTTGCAAAGAGGTTATTGACTTCTTAAGCGATGCTTCCCTTTCTGATGGATATATTGCAATTGTAACCGAGAAACCAGGTTCTGCACCGGCTTCCCAGGATTTCACAGTTAATTATGATTCTGCATCTACAAACGATTATCTGGAATATGCAAACAGCGGAAACGTAATTCCGTGGGTATATCAGCAGTATGTAAACGGATTTGATGTTATCTCCGGAGATATCTTCCAGGGTTACATGGCAGACGCTGCTGACAAGGATGAGGTAATTTCCGAGCTTGACGCAGCATATCTTGAATATCTGGATCAGTAAATAAGAGGAAATGCTGACCTGCGATTCCCGGGGGGAGCACCCCCCGGGAATCTTTTTAATGGAAGATTTATCGTGATATCTGTATAAGCAGATGAGCTTTAGAAAAAGAAAGAGAGGATAATATGTCATCTTTATATAAGAAAAACAAGAAATTTTATCTTCTGCTGATTCTGCCTGCTTTGCTTTTGTATTCCTTTGCAATGCTGGCACCTCTGTTTGGCGGAACCATTCCATATTCATTCCTAAAATGGAATCTGATGTCCGGGAAAAAGCTTTTGTGGGATTTGACAATTATGTAAAATTGTTTTCCGATGCAAAATTCTGGACTTCCTTTGGATTTAACCTTTTTGTTGGTGCGTTCACCATTATTGGCAGCAATGTTTTTGGATTTATTCTTGCTTATTTCCTGAATGAGAACATTAAGGCTAAAGGCGTGGTCAGAGCTATGTTCTTCATTCCAAACATTGTCAGTGCCGTATTGGTATCCTTTATCTGGGTGTTTATTTTTACAAATGCAATGCCTGCACTTGGCGGAGCATTAGGCTGGGACTGGCTGGCAAATATAAGCTGGTTCGGAACTCCGTCAATGGCAACTGTGACGATCATTGTGGTTTCCATCTGGCAGAACATTGGTTTCTTGATGATCATTTATACCGCAGGTCTTCAGACTATTCCGAAGGATGTTATGGAGTCTGCTGAGCTGGATGCTGCAGCGGTCTGAAAAAGTTCTGAAAATTGAGCTTCCGCTGCTTATGCCAACTGTCACGATCAATCTGTTTGTTTCTATTTCTGGAGCATTTAAGTCATTCGATATTCCGAACGCAATGACAGGCGGTGGTCCTTACGGTTCCACAATGCCAGTTGCCATGAATATTTACCAGGAAGCTTTCACCAAGTACAATCTGGCTATGGCTCAGCGAAATCTGTAATCCTGTTCCTTACAGTAGCAGCGGTTACTCTGATCCAGTTGTACTGCACTCGTAAGAAGGAGGTAGAATACTAATGAAAAAGAAAGTATGGCTTCCAACCATTATTATGTTTTTCTTTGGTGTCCTGTTCCTTATGCCGATCATCCTGCTTGTGATGAACGCATTCAAGACACATAACGATATGATCCAGAACTTCCTTTCTTTTCCACATTACCTCTATACCGGAAACTTACAGAAGCTATAGAACGTCTGAAATTCTGGAGAGTAGTTGGAAATTCAGCATATGTAACCCTGGGAACCATGCTGGTATGTACCATCATTTCCTTTATGGCTGCATATGGAATTGCGCACATCCCTGGAAAGCTTGGAAATGTTTTGTATCTGATGTTCACCCTTGGACAGATCATTCCGTTCCATTCCATTATGATCGCGCTTTCTGTACAGCTGACCAACACAAACCTTTTGAATAACCTGACCGTACTTATTTTCCTGTATGCCGGCTTCCACGGAGCATTTGGTATTTTTACCTATGTTGGTTTCCTGAAATCAATTCCAAAGGAACTGGAAGAGGCAGCGGCAATTGACGGCTGTGGCATGTTCCGCTGCATGTGGCAGGTAATTTTCCCATTGGTACGCTCCACAAGCATAACTCTTCTGGTACTGTTTTTCCTGTGGACATGGAATGATTTCCTTATGCCAAACCTGTATGTTTCAGACAGTGGTTTGAGAACCCTGACAGTTGCTATTTATATGTTTAAGAGTACCTCCGGATCTGAGTGGAACCTGATGCTTGCCGGAATGACTCTGTCTATGGTTCCGATCATAATCATTTATATTGCAGCACAGAAATATATCACCAGCGGACTTACCGCAGGTGCAGTAAAAATGTAATTGAAAAGGAGAACGGCAGAAAATGGACAATATTAATTTACAGAGAATTGAAGGCTATACAGTTCAGCTGGTAGCAGAGGATGTCTGGGCAATCGATGAGTTCGGAGCAGACATTATTTATCTGGTAAAAGGTGAAAAAAGTGCAGCTGTGATCGATACCGGTTCAGGTTTTGGAAATCTGAAAAAGGTGATCGAAACCCTGACCGATTTGCCATATGTTGTATTAAATACACATGGACATCTGGATCATGTGGGCGGCAATCACGAGTTCGGAAAGGCATATCTGAGTGAAAAAGATTTCAAAATGGCAGATACAGAAAAACTTAGAAGCGGCTGGAAGAAATATGTGGAAAAAACAAAGAAGGAACCGGGATTTTATGGAACAGAGTACATAATTGAAGGTCGTGAGCCTGGAGATTTCCAGATGCTGCCGCTGAGCGAGCATCAGATCTTTGATCTGGGCGGCAGAAGCCTGGAAGTATTATTTACACCGGGACATACTCCTGGAAGTGTAGTTTTCCTGGATAGAAAAAATAAATTCCTGTTCGCCGGAGACAGTGTAGTGTCAACTCCAATCCTGATTTTTGATACCTATTCCTCAACAGTAAAGGAATATGCAGAGGGATTAAAGAAGTTAGATAAAGAAGATTTTGAGCTTATTTTCCCAGGACATTTTTTACGTCCGATCGGAAAAGCAATTCTTCATGATCTTATCACATGTGCTGATAAAATCGTAGAAGGAACTGCAAAACCGGAGCCTATTGACTTCAGCCATATGTCTTCAGAACCAGCTTTCCTTTTCAAATATGGAAAAGGAAACATCGCTTATAATGACAAGCATATTTGTTAATAAAAAATGATAAAAAAATCATTATAAATTTATTAAAAATTATTTGCCATAATATGCCGGGACATATATAATGAATACATTGTTGCAGGAGAGCGATTATGGAGCATATAACAATTAAAGAGGTTGCGAAATTGTGCGGCGTAGGAGTCAGCACAGTGTCCAGGGCAATTAACAATCACCCGGACATTAATCCGGAAACGAAACAGAAGATTCTGGATGCGATCAGAGAGTACAATTATGTACCGAATAATAGTGCCAGAAATCTGAAAAGGGCTGATTCCAATACGATTGCAGTTATAATAAAAGAAATCAGCAACTCATACTGGGGTGTTATGCTGCATGTATTGGAGCGGGAAGTCCGTGACAGGAAATATTGCCTGGTATTGCAGAATGTAGCAGATGATGAAGACGAAGTTGAGCTTGCCTTCAGCTGGAAAAAGAGAAAAAAGTCAAAGGAATCATATTTCTTGGAGGTATGTTTAATTATGACGAGTTAAGGCTGAGAATGCTGAGAGTTCCGTATGTGATCAGTGGCTCCGGAAAAACAGTTCCGGAGGATACAGGAACTTATCCTAAAAGTGCCCTTGTGACGACTGATACAGAGATTGAGAGCCAGAGTATGGTTGATTATCTGTGCAGCTGCGGACATAAAAGGATCGCCTTTATTACTTCCGGAGATGAAGGTCTTGGAAGATGCCATCTCAATGGCTATAAAAGGTCACTGGAAAAAAATGGACTGGAGTATGATGAGAAGCTTATAATTCGTTTAAAACCAGGTAAAAGAATCTATACGATTGAGAATGGTTATAACTGTACCTGTGAGCTTTTGAAATCGGGGGTGGATTTTTCCTGTATTTATGCAATTTCAGATACTCTGGCGGTAGGCGCCTGCAGAGCAATTATTGACAGCGGCAAAAGAGTACCGGAGGATTATTGTGTGGCAGGAGCAGATGGTCAGGACATTGCGGAATATTATCATCCATCCATCACCACATTGAAATATCCAAGAGTGGAAACTGCCCTGCAGAGCGTCCGTACCTTGTTTGATCTGATCGACCGGAAAAAGGTAGTGAAACGGCAAATACTGAGCGGAACTCTTATAGAGCGGGAGTCTACACGCAAGCTGTAAGGTGTGTTTGTTGCTATCCATTACATCGAAAAGGAATCTGTGAAAATATTTGAGAATGATTATCATGCGTTACAATCGGCTCAGATATTTTTACAGATTTTTTGCTTTCGTATTTTTTAGACAGATTTTTGTAAGTTTTAACAAGGAAATTCCGTTGACAAAAGTGACAGTTTGCTTTATTATATGAAGTGAATAAAAGGCAAACCTGTTGAAAGACAGGGACGCAAAGCCAAGGGTCTAAGGTCTCAGGACTATGACAGCCGGTTGCCGCATTGATATTGATTAGGTAATGTAATATGACAGGAGACGTGGTTCTTCTATTTGTGGCGACCGTTTATTTAATCTGATAACGGTTTTTTTATTTTCACAAACTGATGGGACTGATAGTTTCCAGATAGCGGCAAGTCAGTTACATTATGGTTCAAGAAAGGTGTGTTATTTATGAAAGGAAAGAAATTAACAGAGTGCTCGCAAATAAAAAAGTTGTTTCCAGTTGTGCTGCTATAGCATTGGCAGCAGTGATCGGCGGCGTTTCATTATTCTCAGGAACAGGAGAAACACCTGAATTCCCCAGTTACACAGATCCGATCATGGAGACTTCCATCATAGAAGATGAAACTCCACTGGCTTCCCAGCCGAAGACTACTGTGAAGACTACCTCCAGTACCAAGACAACCAGGAAGACTGTTAAATTAAAAAAGGCTTCCAAGAAGAGCTACACCAAGAAACTGAAAACTAAAACAAAAGTAACCAATAAAACAAATAAATCCGGTAATACAACAGTAGATACCAAGACAACCGTTGTTACCAAAGCAACAGCGAAATACACCAAGAAATCCAAAAAGAAAGTTGTTACATCCAAGATCACAACAACTGTTCAGACAACAACTACACAGCAGGTATCAATTGACAATGAGACCGCTGTAAGCACTACTTCTTCTGGTGCTTCCGCTGCCCAGGTAACTGCAGCAGCAAGCTCTTCACAGAACCAGAGCAAACACGAGGAAAATGTAGCAAGTGTTGCAGGCAAGATGGACAATCGTGTAATTGCAGCATATCAGCAGCTGGGATTTAAGCTTGTTGTTGATCCATCCGTCAACTATTCAGGATATTTTGATGCAAGATCAAGATCTATTACAATGAAGCAGATTGATGATTCTGTTTATCATGAGCTGGGTCATTTCCTTGCATTTATCGCAGGAAATGCAGATAAGACAGCAAGCTTCCAGAGCATTTTTGCAGCTGAGAAGGCAAATGTTACAGCTTTTAATAAAGCCTATGTAACACAGAATGCTTCCGAATATTTTGCAGAATCTGTTAAGGATTACATCCTGAACAATGCTTCCCTGAAGAGTAGCAGACCACAGACTTATGCAGCTGTTCAGAATGCACTGAATCAGATTACAGACGCACAGATCGCTAAGATCCAGAAGATTTACGGAGCGTTCTGGAATTAATAATTTTAAAGATGACCGGCACCCGGAGAAATATCTCCGGGTGTTTTATTGTGAATAGCACAGGCGTGGGAAACCGGTATTTTATAAAAAGGTAAGTGACAGCTGGTACTTATCTTTGGGTCACCGGGAGAACAGGACTCTTATATATGTCGAAGAGTCGGGATATGCGTCGACAGAAAATTCTTGCAATGAAAAACCTTAGGTGTGTATAATACAAAACAAAGGTTATCACTTTCTTGCAGGCAGGGATAGATATATTTGAGTTACTGGTAGGTTACTGGTCACGGGGTGAACAGTAACACTGGTAGAAGTGAACAGTAACATGTATTTGGAATGGATGTAGACACGGCGCCTGAAATGTGTTAAAATAAACTTTAATAAGTTTTTTGAAGGATGTTTTTATAATTCAGTATATAGCTTCTGTCTAATCAGACATTTGTATCCCGTTAAATCAAAATTGAAATGTGTTTTAGAATTGTATTAGTCGAAGAGGTAGATGATTGATGAAAGAAAAGTATGAATCATTATCCCTGGCTACGCTGAAAGACTTGGCAAAAGCCAGAGGACTGAAGGGCATTTCTACTATGAGAAAGCCTGAATTAATTGAACGTATGCTGGAAGAGGACAGGAAAGAACAGACTGCAGAAAATGAGCAGACTATTTCCGGAACAGCAGAAGAGAATACCATACCTGCAAGACCAGAGCCTGTGGCAGCAGAAAAAACAGAAAATTCGGGAAGTGTTTCTGCACCGGAGAGAAGAGAGGCACCAACCAGATCCCGTACCATATACGGCGCAATCCTGAGTACCGCAGCAATAATTATGGCAGAAATGAAAATGCAGGACGCCAGAACAGTTATAATGGGGAAAACAGACCGGAGAACTTCGTGAAGCGCACTCCTGCAGCGAAACCTGTAGAAGTGGTTCCGCCAGCCGAATTAAGACCCGAGGAAACGGAACAGCCCCGTACAGGCGCAGCCAGTGAGAACCGTACAGAAGAGGATGTAGCAACGCTTACAATGTTCCGGCTGAAACGGTCCAGCTTGACAGTGGTGAAAAGGCCAATGGAATCCTGGAGGTTATGCCGGATGGTTTTGGATTTATTCGAAGTGAGAATTATCTTCCGGGAGAGAATGATATCTATGTTTCCCCGTCACAGATCCGCAGATTTAATCTGAAGACAGGGGATATTATTCAGGGAAATATCCGTATTAAAACACAGGGGGAGAAATTCAGTGCCCTTTTATATGTAACGTCTATCAATGGTTTCCATCCAAGTGAGGGACAGAAGAGATACAATTTTGAAAATATGACCCCAATCTTCCCAGATGAACGTCTGATCATGGAGCGGCCTGGCGGAACTACTGCCATGCGTATCGTAGATCTGATCAGCTATCGGAAAGGGACAGCGTGGTATGATCGTTTCCCCGCCTAAGGCAGGTAAAACTACTTTGCTCAAGGATGTTGCGAAATCTATTCTTAAGAATAACAAGGATATGCATCTGATCATTCTTCTTATTGATGAACGTCCTGAGGAAGTTACCGATATCAGGGAAGCAATACAGGGACCGAACGTGGAAGTTATTTATTCCACATTTGATGAGCTTCCGGAGCATCATAAGCGTGTATCCGAGATGGTTGTAGAGCGTGCACGCCGCCTTGTAGAACATAAGCAGGATGTTGTGATCCTTCTGGATTCCATTACCAGACTGGCAAGAGCCTATAACCTGGTTGTTCCCCCAAGTGGAAGAACTCTGTCAGGAGGTCTTGATCCGGGAGACTTCATATGCCGAAGCGCTTTTTTGGTGCAGCACGTAATATGCGTGAGGGAGGAAGCCTTACCATTCTGGCCACTGCACTTGTTGACACCGGAAGCAAAATGGACGACGTTATTTACGAAGAATTCAAGGGAACCGGCAATATGGAGCTTGTTCTTGACCGCAAGCTTCAGGAGAAACGGGTTTTCCCGGCCATCGACATTCAGAAATCCGGTACCAGACGAGAAGATCTGCTTCTGAGCAAAGACGAGCAGGAAGCTGTATATATTATGCGAAAGGCTCTTAACGGAATGAAGTCTGATGAGGCAGTGGAACAGATCCTGAACATGTTTGCACGTACTGCAAATAATGCTGAATTTGTGCAAATGGTAAAAAAACAGAAATTGTAATGTTCACAAAAAACACCGTGCAGAATATTATCTGGGATTAGTTTTAGAAATTTTTATAAATAACTTGCATTTCTCATAACGCCATGCTATAATCAGTAGGCTGTGTAAAGTGTGAATTCGTCAGATTCAACGCAAATAAAATAGAATAAATATAGAGAGGTGAAAATCATGAGAGAAGGAATCCATCCGAATTACTATCAGGCAACTGTAACCTGCAACTGCGGTAATACTTTTGTAACAGGATCTACCAACAGGATATCCACGTAGAAATCTGCTCCAAATGTCATCCGTTCTATACAGGACAGCAGAAAGCTACTCAGGCTCGCGGACGTATCAATAAGTTCAACGAGAAATACGGCCTGAATAAATAATTTGAATATTACTGAATGAGAAGGTTGAGGTTGGGAAATCTCAACCTTTCTTTGTAACTGGAGGATAAAATGAAACCATCCAATATCGGTGGACAAGCTGTAATGGAAGGCATTATGATGCGCCACAAGGATAAATACTCCATTGCAGTAAGACGTCCTGATAAAGAAATTGTAGTAAAAGTGGAAGATTATAAATGCATTTTCGGGAAAGCCAGGATCTGGCGGAAACCGATCATCCGCGGAATGGTAAGCTTTATCGATTCTCTGGTAACCGGAACGAAATGCCTTATGTATTCAGCTGAATTGCAGGTGATGAGGAGGACGAGGAAGAGACCAGAAAGAATGCTGCTCTTTCTCCAGAAGAACTGGAAGCCAAGAAGAAAAAAGAAGACAAGGCATTTAAAGCCTTGCTCTATGTAACTGTGGCCATTTCTATTGTAATTTCCATTGCAGCCTTTATGCTGCTTCCTTATGCACTGGCCAGTCTTTGCCGTAAAGTAGGCGCTTCGGAAGTGGTGGTTACCATTGTGGAAGCGTTTGTGAAGCTGGGTCTGTTTATGGGATACATGATCCTGATCTCCAGAATGAAGGATATTCAGAGAACCTTTATGTATCATGGTGCTGAACACAAATGTATCAACTGTGTGGAAAATGGTAAGCCACTTACTGTGGAGAACGTGCTTGAGAGCTCCAGATTCCACAGACGCTGCGGAACAAGCTTTCTGTTCCTGGTTATGATAGTAAGTATTTTCCTACATTTTATTTTTGTACTGGTACCGTCTTACTGGTTCCGTCTTTTCGGCCGTCTGCTCATGGTACCTGTAGTATCTGGAATTTCATTTGAAATTATCCAGTGGGCAGGCAGGACAGACAGTAAATTTGCCTTGATGATGAGCAAACCTGGTATGGCAATGCAGAAATTTACCACAAAAGAACCTACAGCTGATATGGCAGAGGTTGCCATCAAGGCTGTGGAGGCTGTGTTTGACTGGAGAGCATATTTAAAGACAGAATTCAATCTGGATATTCCATATGAGAACAAAGAAAACGGTGATCTTTCCGCTGCTTCCGCGCAATCTGAAAGCGGGGACAGTGAAGAACGCACCGGGAATGTGCCGGAAACGGGAGCTGCACAATGACTTCTCTGGAAACACTATTAAAAGAAGGAACCAAGGTTCTGGAGCAGCATAAGATCCAGGAAGCCAGGCTGGATGCCTGGCTTCTTCTGGAGTATGTGACAGGAATGAACAGAGCTTTTTATTTCGCTCATTCAGCTGATGGGATTGAAGAGGAAAAAGCGGACAGATACCGGGAACTGATCCGAAAAAGAGCAGGTCATGTTCCCTTGCAGCATATTACCCACCAGGCATATTTTATGGGATTTGAATTTTATGTAAATCAAAATGTACTGGTTCCGAGGCAGGATACGGAGACATTGGTGGAGAAGGCTCTGGAAGTTATGAAGGGGAAAAAGACACCAGAGATTCTGGATATGTGCACCGGATCAGGGTGTATTCTTTTAAGTCTTCTGGCACTTACCGGGGATGCATATGGTGTGGGTGCTGATGTTTCCCCACTTGCTCTTCAGGTGGCAGATAAGAATGCAGTAAGCCTGGAAGTGTCAGACAGAGCTGTTTTCGTGGAAAGCGACTTGTTTTCGTCAGCTTTTTTTCAACAAAACACTGGCAAAGATATGCCTCTGTATGATATCCTTATTTCGAATCCCCCCTACATCAGAAGCGCAGAGATTGAAGAGCTTATGGAAGAAGTGCGGGATCACGATCCAAGACTTGCACTGGATGGCCATGAAGATGGTCTGTATTTTTACAGAAAAATCGTATCGGAGGGAAGGGCTTTCCTGAAGGAAAATGGCTGGATGCTGTTTGAAATTGGATATGATCAGGGCGAAGCTGTGAAGAGTCTGATGCGGGAAAATGGCTTTTTTGATGTACAGATTGTTAAAGACCTGACGGGACTTGACAGAGTTGTGTTGGGCAGACGATAGTTTTATATTATAAGTAAAGAGAAGAACATAACAGGAGGAAAACCATGTTTGACAAGTTGGACGATTTGCTCATACGTTTCGAGGAAGTTCTGAATGAGCTGGGGGAGCCAGATGTAACATCTAATCCAGATCGTTTCCAGAAGCTTATGAAGGAACAGAGCGACCTGCAGCCAATTGTGGATACCTATAAGGAATATAAGAAAAATAAAGAAACAATTCAGGACAGCCTTTCCATGCTGGAAGAGGAGAAAGATGAGGATATGAGAGAAATGCTCAAAGAAGAGCTTTCCGATGCCAAGAAGCGCGTGGAAGAGCTGGAGCATGAACTGAAAATTCTTCTTCTGCCTAAGGACCCTAACGATAATAAGAACGTTATCGTGGAAATCCGTGCCGGTGCCGGTGGAGATGAGGCTGCTCTTTTTGCAGCTGAGATTTACAGAATGTATGTAAAATATGCAGAATCCAGGCGCTGGAAAACAGAGATGATGAGCTTAAACGAGAATGGAATCGGCGGATTCAAAGAGGTTACCTTTATGATAAACGGTGCCGGAGCTTATTCCAGACTGAAATATGAGAGTGGCGTACATCGAGTACAGAGGTTCCGGAGACGGAATCCGGCGGAAGAATCCATACTTCCACCTGTACGGTTGCAATTATGCCGGAAGCTGAGGAGATTGATTTCCATCTGGATATGAACGACTGTAAATTCGACGTATTCCGTGCTTCCGGAAATGGCGGACAGTGCGTCAATACTACAGACTCCGCAGTACGACTGACCCATATTCCTACAGGAATCGTAATTTCCTGTCAGGATGAGAAGTCCCAGTTGAAGAATAAGGATAAGGCGTTAAAGGTTCTTCGCTCACGTCTGTACGAGATGGAGCTGGCCAAGCAGCATGATGCAGAGGCAGAGGCGCGAAGAAGCCAGATTGGTACAGGTGATCGTTCTGAGAAAATCAGAACCTACAATTTTCCACAGGGACGTGTGACAGACCATCGTATCAAGCTTACACTTCACAGACTGGACAACATTCTGAATGGAGATCTGGATGAGATTATCGACAGCCTGATCGCAGCAGACCAGGCAGCGAAATTGAGCAATCTGCAGGAGCAGTAAGCTTAAAATAACAAACATATGAAAAATGGGAGGGTATTACCTATGAAAAAACAGCTCTTGTAATTATGGCAGCCGGAGTTGGAAGCAGATTTGGAAATGGAATCAAGCAGCTTGCACCAGTTGGACCAAATGGTGAGATCATTATGGATTATTCCATCAGAGACGCACTGGAGGCTGGCTTCAATAAAATTGTATTTATTATCCGTAAGGATCTGGAAGAAGAATTTAAAAGCACCATCGGTGCAAGAGTAGAGAAGATCGCAGAAGTTGCGTATGCATATCAGGAAATGGAGAAACTTCCGGAAGGCTTTGTGAAACCGGCAGACAGAACCAAACCATGGGGAACCGGTCATGCTGTTATCTGTGCAAGAGAGTTCCTTACAGAGCCATTTGCAGTTATCAATGCAGATGACTATTATGGAAAGGAAGCATACGTAAAAGTACATGATTATCTGGTTCAGGAGCAGCCGGCAGATGATGTCCTGCATATTTGCATGGCAGGTTTCCGCCTTGGAAACACCTTAAGCGATAATGGAAGTGTTACAAGAGGACTTTGCCACATTACAGACGGCAAGCTTACAGGGGTTACCGAGACACACAACATTTTTAAAACAGCAGATGGCGCTGAGAGCCGCGAAGATGGACAGCCGGCAGAGAAGCTTGATTTAAATGAGCTTGTTTCCATGAACATGTGGGGACTGACTCCTGCGTTTATGGATACTTTATACGATGGATTTGTAGAGTTTCTTCAGAATGTAAAAGCTGGCGATATCAAGGCAGAGTATCTTCTTCCGGTTATGATCGATGCATTGATCCAGAAGGGAACTGCCCAGGTAGATGTGCTTGAGACAAAGGATACCTGGTTTGGTGTAACTTACCAGGAAGATAAAGAGGTTGTGATCAAAGCCTTTAAAGAGCTTACCGAGGCTGGCGTATATCCAAACGGACTTTACAAATAAGATTATCAGATACTGTATATTGTAATTGTTTGCAGTGTTGTCTGAAAATATGGAAAAGAATGTATGATTCATATATGCTTTCAGGTGTAATAAGCAAGGAGGATAATTAGATATGGGAAAATATTTTGGAACAGACGGATTTCGTGGTGAGGCGAATGTTCAGCTGACAGTTGATAATGCGTTTAAAGTAGGACGTTATGTAGGCTGGTATTATGGACGTGACCATAAGGCGAAGATCGTAATCGGAAAAGATACCAGACGAAGCAGCTATATGTTTGAGTATGCCCTTGTTGCAGGACTTACCGCTTCCGGAGCAGATGCTTATCTTCTGCATGTAACCACTACTCCAAGTGTATCCTTTGCGGTTCGTACAGAGGATTTTGACTGCGGTATTATGATTTCCGCAAGTCATAACCCATTCTATGATAATGGAATCAAGCTTCTGAATGGAAACGGACAGAAGATTGAGGCTGAGATCGAGGAGCGTATTGAGGCCTACATTGATGGCGAGATCGAGGAGCTTCCTCTTGCACGCAAAGAAGACATTGGACGTACTGTTGATTTTGCTTCCGGGCGAAACCGCTATATCGGATACCTGATCTCCATTCCAAGCCGTGATTTCAAAAATGTAAAAGTTGGACTTGACTGTGCCAACGGAAGCTCATCCGCAATTGCAAAAAGTGTTTTCGAGGCACTTCAGGCGAAAACTTATGTGATCAACAATCAGCCGGATGGAACTAACATCAATACAAACTGCGGTTCCACCCATATTGAAGTCCTTCAGAAATATGTGGTAGACAATGGCCTGGATATCGGATTTGCTTATGATGGAGATGCTGACCGTTGTATCGCAGTTGATCATCGTGGAAATATCATCGATGGTGACAAGATTATGTATGTCTGCGGTAAATATCTGAAAGAGCAGGGGAAACTGAATGGAAATACTGTTGTTACCACAGTGATGTCTAATATGGGACTTTACAAAGCTCTGGAGCGTGAAGGAATGCGTTATGAGCAGACTGCCGTTGGTGACAAATACGTTGCCGAGAATATGATGGCAAATAACTACAGCATTGGTGGAGAACAGTCCGGACATATTATTTTCAGCCGTTATGCAGCTACAGGTGATGGTATCCTTACTTCTCTTATGGTCATGGAAGCATGCGTAGATAAGAAGTCTACCTTATGTGATCTTGCCAAAGAGATGAAGGTTTATCCGCAGGTTCTTCGAAATGTACGTGTAGCAGATAAGAAGACTGCGCGTGAGAACCGAAGGTGGTTGAAGCAGTCGAAGCAGCAGGAAAGGCACTTGGCGATTCCGGACGTATTCTGGTCCGCGAGAGTGGTACAGAGCCGCTGATCCGTGTTATGGTGGAGGCCGAGACAGATGAGCTCTGCCATCAGTATGTAGACAGTGTTGTGGAAGTAATGGAAGCCGAAGGACTGATCGTTGGTTGAGAATGAAAATCAGAAAAACAGCATTAATATTGACAGCGGTCATGGGGCTTTCCCTTCTGGCTGGCTGTGATAATGAAAAACAGCAGATTTTTAAGGAAGCAGAGAAAGATCTGGAGCAGGGCAGCTATGAGTATGCGCTGGATGAATTTACTACTTCTGTGAATAATGGTGTGAAGCCTGCAGTGTCTTATCGCGGGATTGGAATCTGTCAGCTGCGTCTGGGAAATTATGATGATGCCATTACTGCCTTTACCAGTGCTCTTGGCGAGGAGAAAGTAAGTAAAAGTATGGCCCGGGACCTGTATCTGTATCGCGCTACAGCACGTTTGCAGGCTGGGTATCTGGATGATGCCATGGCAGACTGTCAGGTGCTTGCCCAGAATTATGAGATGGATGCAGATGCCTGGTTTCTTACTGGAAAGGTTGCCCTGGAAATGGATGGCTATGATGAAGCTGCCTCTGATTTTGAGCAGGCATATGGGGAAGATTCCAGCTATGACCGGGCCATCCAGATCTACGAGACGTACCTGGATAAGGACATGGAAGCGGATGGAACCAGGTATCTGGAGGCTGTTTTGTCCACAGAGGCAAAGGGAGCAGAGGATCTTTGCAGCCGGGGAAGAATCTATTACTATATGGGAGATTATACCAATGCCCAGAAGGAGCTGACAGATGCTTCCAATCAGGGAAGTACAGAGGCACTTCTGGTTCTTGGAATGGTCTATGGCGCTCAGTCAGATTACGCAAATGCCCGGGCAATGTACCAGCAGTACATCAATCAGAAGCTGGATGATACGTCCGGGGATCAGACACAGACTGCCGCACAGGGATACAATGGACTGGCAGTGTGCGATATGGCAGAAGGAAATTATGATTCTGCTTTGGAAAATATCAGCAGCGGAATTTCCATTGCTTCCGATGATGAAATGCAGAGCTTGTTATTTAATGAAATTGTAGCTTATGAGAAAAAACTGGATTTTTCCACAGCGCAGGAGAAAGCTGTGTCTTATGTCGGAATGTATCCGGAGGATGAAGAAGCTGCGAAAGAGCTTGATTTCCTGAAATCCAGGACTGGAAGTAATGAATAGGAAACAGAGAAGGTTCTTGAAGCTATTTTTATAATCATAAAAGGATTTGAAATCTGAGGCAATATTGAATGCCGGATTTCAAATCTTTTTGGTAATATACTCAGATCTTTTTTACATAAAGGCGGTTGCACGATACATGGGGCGGCCGTTCACGCCACTGAGATCGTAGGACATTGCAAAGTAGGAATCCACGCTGCTTACAAGCGCCCAGTCAGGATCATAGACCTTTCCACCAATTTCAGCCCAGCCGTGACCGCCGGAGCAGATTACATAAACTTTTTTCATGCCTACAGCGTTTGCGAGGTAGGCGAAAGCTGCTGCATAGGAAACACAGTCACCTCGTCCGCCGCGGAAAAACATATCTTCGGCGAAATCCTTTTCCCAGTCCTGTGTATTTCTGAATTCACGCCAGCAATAGTAGGTGTACTGCTTCTTGACGTAATCAAAGCTGGCACGGAGGCGCTGCATTTTGTTCATTCCTGGTCTGCTGATCTTTTCTACAATCTTGTTCGCTTCTGTCATTAGCTTCAGCTTGCGCAGGTTAGAACCGGATTTGCTGGCACGTCCGGAAGCATCAAGGGCGATACCATTTATAGTGGTGGAGGTCAGCATGTATGCGCCGGTGGTTCCTGTGCTGATACGGAAAAAGTAGTAATTATTTTTGATTTTTTTCCAGCCGTAGCGCTGAATTCCATTTTTGTCAAAAAAGTAATAGCGGGATCCGATTTTGACTTTGCCTTTGACTTTCTTGCCGCGAGCATTGTAATAGTAGTGGTGGCCCTTGATGGTCTTCCAGGTACCAGAAGAGGAACTGGAAGCTTGTCCCTTACCGGAATGGGTCTTCTTATTGGTGACAGTGAAAGAAGATTTCGCAGTTTGGGAAACAGATGTCCGGGCAGCTGCCTGGGTGGGAAGAGTACCTGTCAGGAGCGTACAGGACAGGCAAAGGCATGCTGCAAGAGTTTTGAGATTTTTCTTTTTCATAGGTTCCTCCTTTTTTGGTCTTTTACTATTATTATATACTATATGAGATCTGAACTGTAGTTGTTGTTTTCAGATCTGAAATATGTTACTGTTCACTCCGTTCACAGTAACGCGCTTCGCGATGCACAGAAATCATGCATTCGCATGATTTCGCGCCGCAATTCTCGGGTTTTCTGTGAACTTTGTTCACAAAAAAACGCCTCGCGGAACGTTACCAGTGAACAGTAACAAACAAAGGCTAAATTTTGCGAAAAATGCAAAATACAAGTTTACGAAAGCAAAGTTGTGTAATATACTAAAGAGGACGGAGAAGTTCAGGTCTCCGTCCTCATTTTGTTGAAGTTAGAAAGGGGTAGAAATGGATATTATCGAACTTTTAAAGGTAATTTTCCTGGGTATTGTTGAGGGAATTACTGAGTGGCTCCCTATCAGCAGCACCGGCATATGATCCTGGTTGATGAATTTATTCATCTGAATGTTTCACAGGATTTTATGGACGTATTTCTGGTTGTGATCCAGCTTGGAGCCATCCTTGCAGTTGTTGTTTTGTATTGGAATAAGCTGTGGCCTTTTTACATAAAGAAGCTTCCAAGAAGAACCCAGATGGCTATTGCGAAGAAGCCCAAATGGGCACAGGTGATCCTGAATTTTGTGGAGCGCTTCTGCGATAAAGAGAAATGGGTGCTGTGGTTTAAGATTGTGGTAGCATGTCTGCCGACCATTGTGATCGCACTTCCGTTTGATGATTTCATTGAAGAACATTTTAATAACTATGTGGTTGTTGCCATTGCACTGATCGTCTACGGTGTTCTGTTTATTATTGTGGAAAACTATAATAAAAGCAGAGAGCCGCAGTGCACAAGTCTGGAAGATTTATCTTTCAAGACGGCGTTTCTCATCGGCTGTTTTCAGGTGCTTTCCGTTATTCCTGGTACATCCAGATCTGGTTCTACCATCATTGGAGGAATCCTGGTTGGTACTTCCCGTACCGTTGCAGCTGAGTTCACCTTTTTCCTTGGAATCCCGGTTATGTTCGGAGCCAGCCTTCTGAAGATTGTGAAATTCGGTTTTGGATTTACCGGTACAGAGGTGCTGATCCTGGTGATCGGTATGGTGGTAGCGTTTGTAGTTTCTATCCTGGCAATCAAGTTCCTGATGGGCTATATCAAGAAACATGATTTCAAGGCATTTGGATGGTACAGAATCGTACTTGGTGTGCTGGTTCTGGTTTACTTTATTGGTAAGATTTTACTGGCATAAATTACATATAAGAAATTTCGGCGTCAGCCTGCAGGGGAAAATCTGCAGGCTGGCGTTTTTGCTATTTAATGTGTTGGTCATTATCCCGGACGCGATTTCACAATGTATATTCACCGCCGCGCGTCGCAACGTTCCGGCAAGCTAATGACTAAACTACGACTAAGACGCTCAGGAAAGCCTTCGCGCCTAAGTCTCCGTAAGTCATGGATCTCGCCTCCACTAAAACCGCTCCTGAAATGCGCGGCTTGCGAATATACATTGCAAAATCGCTGGTTACT
>ENA-OQAA01000090-OQAA01000090.1-human-gut-metagenome-genome-assembly--contig:-NODE-90-length-61072-cov-4.136927_pt1 | contig 61072 bp, 69 predicted proteins | sample MGYA00242489_ERZ504515 | MGnify/ENA primary metagenome ERZ504515 (study PRJEB26092, sample SAMD00036237) | human gut metagenome | host: Homo sapiens | study: EMG produced TPA metagenomics assembly of... | reverse complement strand
TTTGCTTTTAGGTGATTCTGACTCTCTTAGTGTTTCTTATGGTATGGAACCTGAACAAGAAGCCTTATCTATTGTTTCCTTCAAGGACTGAGAGGCCGCTTCCCAGTTAATAAATTAAATCCCAATTCAATTCCTTGCAGTTCCTTCTGCATCTCCCGAAAGAATTCCGACGTATGCCACCCATCCATCGCCGCATGGGCAATCGTAAGCGTCAGCGGAAGTGTCAGTTTCCCGTTATCTTCTGTGTATTTACCGAATGTAATGATCGGAAACAGCGGCACATGATCAGATGCTGTTGATGCCGCATATCCGGTGTAATCCAGCCATGGCACGCAGGAAATACAGTAAAAGTTCACCGGCTGTCCGGCTTTTGCTTGATGCCTCTGACCTTCTTTGCAGCTTCTATGTCCGCTTCTATTCTCTTATAGAAAGTCGCAAAGTCATCATCGTATTTGCTCCAGCAGTCAGAAAATGTGTGATCCTCTTTGTGGAAGATCGTATAATTCGGATGTATCACATCCCACACTCCCGGATTGCCTTCTTCGTCCGTCATCATTTTCATGAAGGCAGACGGTTCACAACATTTGACGTACACCAGATAAATGCCGCATAGAAATGCACTCCGAGCCGGTCGCATTCTGCTCTTAATCTTGTTACATCCAGGCGTGCTGTCATACTGTAGTTTACTTTTAATTTTTCGGTATAATACTTGTAGTGATCCTGTCGCGGCCAGGTTGACTGGTCGATTTTTCTATATGGTGGAAGACTCATAATGTCACCTCTTATTGTATATTACTTCGAATTGATATAGAAAGCATGTCAAGTAAACAAATAAGTAAGTATATATTGCCTTATTGTAAAATGATGATATAATTAAAATCGGGTGCTGCCATAAAACGGTAGGCGGTTAGTCCTTTTAACAGAGGGACTGTGAAGACTGTAATCCACACCCTCTGATTACATAGCCCGTAAGGGACTCCAATGGAAAGGAGGGCTAAGCCATGAGCATTATAGATTTTATAGCAGTGGTGAGCTTCGGCTTAACCTGTTTCGGACTAGGATATACATTTGGCAAAGATAACAATAATTCACAAAAATAGCCGCCCGATGTCTGGTAAACTAGGCGACTAATTTTGCTTAAACTATTGGACTGACCGTCTATCGGCAGCACCCTTTTTCTATAACTATACTAACATCATCTAATGAATATGTCAATTTTTTATTTCATCCCAGAATGACTCCCCATCTCCCCGGTATTTACTTCCAAGAGCTTCCGCAATCGTCGCCGCCATATCTGCAAAACCTTTTCTGGTATGCAGATTCACCCCTGCTTTGATCTCTTTTCCGTATATAAGACAAGGCACATATTCTCTTGTATGATCCGTTCCGGTATATCCCGGATCACAGCCATGGTCTGCCGTAATCATCAGCATATCGTCGTCCCGCATATTTGCGAGGAATTCTCCTAACTGTTCATCGAATCTCGTCAGTGCTCCTGCATATCCTGCAATATCACGCCGGTGTCCATAGATCATATCCCCATCTACTAAGTTCACATAGCAAAGTCCGTCGAACTCTTTTTTCTGTATCTCGATCGTCTTTTCCATATTTTTTTCATTTCCTTGATTCGGGTAGGTCTCCGTCACTCCCTGCCCTTCAAAGATATCATAGATCTTTCCGACACCGATCACATCTTTTCCTTCTGTTTTTAATGCATCCAACACCGTCTGTCTCGGCGGTGCAAGTGAAAAGTCATGCCGTCTGATCGTTCGTTCGTAATTTGGCCATGTTCCGATGAATGGTCTTGCAATCACTCTTCCGACTCCGAGATCTCCCGTCAGCATCTCTCTGGCGATCTTGCAGTATTCATACAACTGCTCTACCGGAATTACATCCTCGTGCGCTGCGATCTGGCATACACTGTCCGCAGATGTATATACGATCAGTGCTCCTGTCTCTTCCTGCTCCCGGCCATAATCATGAATGACCTGTGTGCCTGAATACGGCAGATTACATAGAATCTTTCTTCCTGTCCTTTTTGAAAATTCCTCTATGAATGCTTTTGGGAATCCATTTTGAAATTTGGGAAGTGGATCCGGTGTTACGATTCCCGCCATTTCCCAGTGTCCGGTCGTCGTATCCTTTCCACAGGATAATTCCTGCATTCTTGCAAAACTTCCGGTCGGATTCTCTGTGCTTTTTGCATATTCCATACCATCGATCTGGTAGATTCCGATCTTTTCCATATTCGGAATATGAAGTTTCCCGCTGTCATAGCAACTCTTCCATGTATTACTTCCGATATCACCAAATTTATTCGCATCCGGTGCTTCACCGATGCCTGCACTGTCCAATACGATCCAGAAAATACGTTTCATAGAATCAGTCCTTTCGGTCTTTTTCTTTTATTATAAGTCTATATAAGAAGACTGTGCAAGATACATGAATCCATAATTTGTTATTCTCACTAATAAAATCGCGCCTTTAAATTATCCATTAGTAAGTAAATATATATTGTATTTTTCGTTGTTAATTGTTATAATCATATCACGGGTGCTACCAAAACGGTAGGCGGTTAGTCCTTCTGCAGAGGGACTGTGCCCCTCTGATTACATAGAAACCTGAAAAGGAATTCACTGGAAAGGAGGGCTAAGCCAATGAGTATTATGGATTTTTTAGCTATCATCAGTTTCGGCTTATCATGCTTCAGCATCGGATACACTATTGGTAAGGATAATCATAAGACACAAAAATAGCCGCCCACAGTCTGGTAAACTAAGCGACTATTTTTACTAAATTATTATCGGGCTAACCGTCTATCGGTAGCACTCTTTTTCTATAACTATACTAACATCATCTTATGAATATGTCAAAAGATTTTTCAACAATAAATCTACTCTACTACTGATTTTCTTACATTCACCTTCGTACGTTCTTCCCTGTCGAAGAATTTCTTAGTTTCACTGATAACCACTTTTCGAAGTCCAAGTAATGCAATCAGGTTCGGAATGATCATCAGCGCATTGGTGATATCTGCCATCAGCCAGATTGGTTCCAGTGTCAGGAACGGCGCTGTTGCAATTGCCAGGATATAAACGATCTTAAAGATCTTGATACTTCCTGTCTTTCCAGTGAGATACAGCACACATCTTTCTCCATAATAGTTCCATCCGAGGATCGTAGTAAATGAGAAGAAGATAATTCCTACTGCTACCAGATACATACCAATATTAAATGGAAGTCCGGCATTATATGCCTTTGTAACCAGAACACTTCCGCTTAAATCAGTCTTATCAAGCAGACCACTTGAGATTACAACCAGTCCTGTCATAGAACATGTCAGAATTGTGGTAAAGAATACACTTGTCATAGAGATCAGTCCCTGTTTTACACAGGAATCGGTCTTTGCTGCTGCCGCAACGATCGGTGAGCTTCCCAGACCAGCCTCATTGGTATACACGCCTCTTGCCACGCCGGTTCTCATAGCTGTCATGAAGAGATCACAGCCGTTCCTGCTGCTCCTCCAAGTGCAGATTCCTTAGAAAATGCACATGAGAATATCTCTGCAAACGCTCCCGGAATTGCCGAACGGTTCACGATCAGGATCACCATAGAGCCACCGATAAAAGAGATTGCATGAATGGAACGACAAACTGTGCAACTTTTGAGATTGCCTGAATTCCGCCAAGTGTTACAACTGCTGTTAATACAGTAACAATAATTCCGATAAAAATGACCGGAATATGGAAAGAATCATGCACAGACTCTGTAATTGCATTGACCTGTGGGAATGTACCGCAACCGAGAAGTGCGGTTACAACTCCGAAAAATGCAAAGATTTTTGCCAGCCATTTGAACTTCTCTCCCATTCCATTCTGGATATAGTACATCGGTCCTCCGGCAATTTCACCTTTTTCGTCTTTTACACGGAATTTTACAGCCAGAAGTGCTTCGGAATATTTTGTCGTCATTCCAAGAAGCGCTGATACCCACATCCAGAACATCGCTCCGGGTCCGCCGATACGAAGAGCTGTTGCCACACCTACGATACTTCCGGTTCCGATATCAGCAGCCAGTGTTGTACAAAGTGTTGCAAACGGAGATACATCGCCTGCTCCTTCTTCTTTTTCAAAAATACTTTTCAGTGCTTTTGGAAATTTACAGATCTGTATTCCCCGTAATTTATATGTAAAATACAAACCTGTTCCCATCAGAAGCACCAATGTCGGCGGTCCCCAGACAAATGTCTGAATTGTTTCCAGTAACTTCATAAATGTTTCCATTTTTTTCCTCCCAATTGTTAAATTCCTGTCAATAAATAGTCATTTTTTTGGCAACGGATGAATGCATCCGTTGCCGTTATGAAAAGTTTATCAGTTACATTTTTAGCTGTTATATTTTTCTTTATCCAGCTCTTTTTCTTTCGCATTTACGATTACGTTTACTGTGGCATCACCGATAACGTTCAGTGGCAGGAGTGCCATTTCTACCGGACGGTTGATTGCAACAACCAATGCGTAAGCATCATACATGCATCAGATGTCCATCCAAGTCCTGAAAGGATCGTTACGATCAGTGTGGTACCTGCGATTGGAATAGCAGGACATCCCATAGCTGCACAGATTGATAAGAATGCGATCGTTGCGAGGTTGGCAGGTGTTACATCAATTCCTGCACTTGTTGCAATAAATGTTGCTGCGAACATATGCATAACGGTTGTTCCGTTCATATTGATCGTCATACCTGTCGGTAATACAAAGCTTGTAATCTCTTCGCTGCATCCAAGTTCATCAATACATGTCCTTGTATTGAGCGGCAGACATGCTGCTGATGAGTTTGTTGAAAATCCGAACACACCGACCTTCGCAATTTTCTTGATGAACTTTATTGGATTCATCTTTGTTGTTACCCAGATACCGATAGGATAAATTGTAACAACCAATACGAATAAGGTTACCATTGCAGCTACGATATAAGCAGCAGCCGGTGCAAGGTACTCTGTTCCGTAAATTGCAAATGTTCTTGAGATCAGGCAGAAAATTGCAATCGGACCAACTTTGTTAATTAAGAATGTAAGGTATAACTGAATGATTTCGTTGACACTTTCCAGCACTTTCTTCAGTGGGTCAGCTTTTTCTCCCAGTGCATTCATGCAAAGTCCAATGATAATTGCTACTACTACAACTGCCAGAATACTGTTGTTGCTGCTAAATGCGGCAGCAATATTGGACGGTACTGCATTTACGATTGTTGCCAGTGGGTTAAATGCATCCAGTGTTGCTGCATCTGTAACTGCCTCACTTGGAAGTGTTACGTTGAAAAATCCTGCTGATTTTACCGCATATGCAACGATACCTGCTAAGAATGCACCACATACATAGAACAGAAAGAATCCGATCAGTGTACGTCCTGCAATTCTTCCAAGCTTTGTGGAACTTGAAATACTGCACATCGCAAGGCTGAGGGATACTAATACAAGTGGTACAATCGCAAGCTGTAATCCTCTCATAAATAACTGGCCTATAATGTAGAAAAGACCAATTGCACTAACACCATCTTCTGCTGTAATGTCCTGGAACAGGATCTTGTTGAGTATCGTCCATGCACCCTCATTACCAGAAGAGATCAACTGCTCTCTTAATAAAAGAAAAGCAATTCCCACCAACAGGCCGCCGACAAGAGCGATCATCATTTCTTTACAACCGACATTGGCTGTTTTTTCGTTGTGTTACTCATTGTTGTTCTACTCCTTTTCCTTTTTGTTTTCATTAGAATTTACTAATTTTTTCTATAAACCGCGCGTTTATTTATGAACTACATACAATGTAACATGGATGCGGTCGTAAGTAAAATTAATTATTTGTCTATAAAATATCAATATCTTTTATATTATCTATATTATCAAATATTAATATCGTTAATATTATACAGCAACATTATTCATTTCTCTTTTCACAACAACATTGATATAATAAAGACAACTAATAGATTCAAGCCAATAAGGAGGAAAAATTATGGCTACTAAATATGGGGAATTATTTTCAGATGAATATCAGAAAAGCTTAAAAGAACAGTTTTGTTATGCCGATACAGATCCGGATTATGGAGACCGGCTCTTCTTTGAGAACTCCGGCGGATCTCTCAGACTCAGAGCTGCTGTAGAAGCCAAAGCCGGACTGGAAGAATATCCAGACTGTCCGGAACGTGTACGTGGAAAAGGATATGATCTTTCTTATTATGTAAGTGAAGGAACAAAAGAAATCCTTGAAGTTGTGTTTGGTGCAAAGAGTGGTGCTCTTATCACTGAACTTTCTGCTTCCCAGACAATGTTCCATGCTGTCGGAACAATCATGGAAAACGTTAAATGGGGAAAAAATGCAGTTACATCTGCACTGGAACATCCGTCTGCTCATGATGCGGTAGAATACTACTGTAAGCAGACAGGAAGAGAATTCCGTGAAGTTCCTGCAAATCAGACAACCGGTGGTCTTGATCCTGATACGATTATGCAGTACGTAGACAAAGACACCGTTTTATTAAGCATCATGGCTGCTTCCAACATTTCCGGAAATATCATGGATATCAAGGAAATTGCAAGACGTGCCAAAGAGATCAATCCTGACATCTACATTGTAAGTGACGCAGTACAGCATGCACCACATGCCGTTATAGATGTTGAAGACTGGGGTGTAGATGTATCCAACTTCGCACCTTACAAATTCTTTGGTGTACGTGGATGTGGATACTGTTATGTATCTGACCGTGTTGCGAGCATGACGCACAGAAAACTCACATGTAAAGCTCCTGATGTATGGGCTCTCGGAACTCCTACACCTGGTAACTTCGCATCTATGATGGCAGTCATCGATTATGTATGCGATATTGCAAAACATTTCCTTGGAGACAAAGCTGAAGGAATGAGCAAACGTAAGCTCTATGTAGAAGGTATGAACAGAATCCATCTGCAGGAAAGAGGACTTCTCTACCGTATGCTGGAAGGAACAGAAGATGTTCCTGGTCTTCGTCATATTCCTGATGTTGAAGTATATGTAGACATGGAAGACCTTACATACAAAGATCTGATCATTGCTATGGGTATCAAGGGTATTGAATATGCAGACTGTGCTCAGAAATATATGGAACACGGTGTGACGATCTTCGAACGTGTGAAGAGCAGCCCTTATTCAAAACGTATCGTAGAAACACTCGGACTTGACGGAGCACTCCGTGTATCTCCTCTTCACTGCCATGGCAGAGATGACGTAGACAAGTTCTTAAAGATCACAAAGGACATTGCAGAAGGGAAATAACCCCCATTCCTCATCTTTTGAATAGCGAGAAGCTGTTATCTGGCAGCTTCTCTTTTTTGTATATAAATATCTGGGAAGTGTACCAAAGAAAGCCTTTCACAGAGTTTTGATAACTCTGTGAAAGGCTTTCCTTTATCATATTTATTCTATTTGTTTACCTGGTTTACTGTATTTCCCTCAAGGAAGGCTTTAATATTATCTACTGTGATATCCATGATTCTCTGTCTTGATGCCTGAGCTGCCCATGAAATATGTGGAGTGATGATACAGTTCTTAGCTGTTAACAGTGGATTATCGCCTTTGATCGGCTCTGTAGACACAACATCAAGTCCTGCTGCGTATACCTTACCACTGTTCAGTGCATCTGCCAGATCCTGCTCTACAACAAGCTGTCCACGGCTGTTATTGATGAGGATTACACCGTCTTTCATCTTGGCAATGTTCTCTTTGTTGATTATTCCTTCTGTAGCCGGGAATAACGGGCAGTGAAGGAAGATCACATCAGAACGGGCAAATAACTCATCTAATGACACATATTCAGCCAGTTTCTTTCCTGCTTCGCTTTCATGTGCATCATATGCGATTACTTCCATGTCTAATGCATTCAGAAGTTTTGCTGTAGCCTGTCCGATTCTTCCAAGTCCGATGATTCCGGCTGTCTTTCCATAGAGCTCGATCATTGGGTAATCCCAGAAGCACCAGTCAGGATTGTTCTCCCATTTTCCTTCTTTTACACATTCGTCGTGATGTCCGTAATGTGAACAGATTTCAAGGAGAAGTCCGAGTGCATACTGTCCTACGATCTGTGTTCCGTATGTAGGTACATTTACCACCGGAATGCCTTTTTCTTTTGCGTACGCATAATCAACAACATTATATCCTGTTGCAAGAACAGCAATCAGTTTGATATTTTCACATTTATCCATTGTTTCTCTGGAAACAGGTGTTTTGTTGATCACTACGATCTCTGCATCCCCGATACGCTCTGCGATCAATGGTGACTCTTCATAAGAAGTTCTGTCATAGACTTCTACTTCTCCTAATTCTTTTAATGCGTCCCAGCTTAAATCTCCAGGATTCTCTGTGTAACCGTCTAATACTACAATTTTCATAACATTTCTTACCTTTCTCTTTTATTAGCATTTTGTTTTATTTCATTTCCATGTGCAATCCTGCATGATCATCACTTGAATGACCACTTACGCATTCAGCTTTTCATCCAGTGCCTTAATCGACTCCAGCTCTCTGATATAAAGATCCTGGGCCAGATCCAGACTTACATTGACAAAACGTACTTTCTGTCCCGGCTGTGCCTGTGCAATCTTTGCAAGATCCACGGAAATTACTGTTCCTATCTTGGCATATCCTCCGGTGCTCTGTCTGTCCGATAACATGATGATCGGCTTTCCATTTGTTGGCACCTGGATGGATCCGACGGAAATACCATCTGTATTGATATTACCATCCCCGACATGTTCAATCGGCTCCCGTTCGATACGACAGCCCATACGGTCAAATTCATTGGTGATCACACCACTGTTCCAAAAGAAGCTCTTTACCCCTGCTTCTGTAAATTCATCGTCCTGTGGTCCCAGTACCACACGAAGAACAATCTCTTTCTTTGGATATACACTTGCCGGTACTTTTCTTGCTTCCATATTCGGAAGTATCGTCTTCGCTGAGACAAATCCAATCTCATCACCTTTTTCAAGTTTTCGTCCCTTTACTCCTCCAAGATGATTACGAAGCAGTGTTGATTTACTTCCCATCACGATCGGAATATCCAGGCCTCCTGCAAATGCAATATATCCACGGCATCCATTTCTTGCTCCTGCAAAGGAAAGCGTCTGCCCTTCTTTCACCAGAACTGCCCGATACATCGGGAATTCATTGCCGTCAAGCATCGGAGTCAGATCTCCGCCCGTCACTGCAACGATATTATCACTGGTAAACTTTAATGTCGGACCGATAAATGTCATCTCCAGTGCGCCTTCTCCCATATCGTTTCCTACCAGTATATTGGCGATGTGAAACGAATGATTATCCATGCTCCTGAGGTAGATACTCCGAATGCCTGATATCCGAATCTTCCTTCATCCTGTACAGTCGTCAGGATTCCACCATTTTCAACTATTATTCCCATATCATGACCTCCGATTCTATGCGTTACCTTCCGGTGTATATGTCTTCACCTTATATGTACCTTTTCCACATCTCTGCGGATCTTGTCGTATTCCGACTTCGTTACCGGCACATGTTTTACCCAGTCACCGGCATGTACCAGGAATGGATCTTCGTTATCAAAGTTACAGATATCCAGCGGCGTGCTTCCGATAATATTCCATCCGCATGGCTGTTCAAATGGAATAAAATCTGACAGATTCTGCTGTACAACAATGGATCTTGCCGGGATCTTTACTCTCGGTGATTCTCTTCTCTTGAATCCGAACGGCTCATCAAATCTTGCCATATACGGGTGTCCCGGTGCAAATCCCAGCATATATACATAGTATTCATGTTCGGAATGCTTTCTTATGATCTCTTCTACGGTTGTATGCTCCAGCTCTGCACAATATTCCAGGTCCGGACCTGTCTCGCCACCATAGTATACCGGCACTTCTTTTACTACTTTCTTCTTATTACTGTTGTCGACTGCATGCATATTACCAAGTCTTTTCTCCAGTTCTTTCACCAGTTTCCCATACCGGATCACTTCCGGACGGTAGTGAATGATGAGTGCACAGTATGTAGGAACTGTCTCGATCATGCCTTCGATCGGATCTTCTTTCAAATTCTCATCCAGCATACGTACTTTTGCATTCGTCTCAAGGCAGATTGTTTTTCCAAACTCTACGGAAACCGCCCGGTCTCCCGCTGTAAGAAATCTTACCTCCATTTTCATACCTCCATTTTGTATGGAGAAAGGTCTGTCCCATGTTCTGACAGACCTTTCTGCATATCATTTCTTATCGTTCGTCACTTTAGATTCATTATAACATATACTAATATTTCTAATATACAATTATCTGCTAGTCCACAAATTCGAATCCAACTTTTTTCAGGGAATCCTGTACCCATGGGCGAGGCCATTCACCACGATTTATAATTCCGTCCAGCTGATTTTCTTCCCCTTCATGATAAGCTTTTGCAATTTTAGCAAGCTCTTCCGCATTCTTTGGATCTATTGCGATCAGTCCATCGGAATCACCAACAAGGATATCTCCCGGATTGATAATAATTCCTCCAAAGGAAACTGGGAAATTCATCTCTCCAGACCGTTCTTATACGGTCCGTTTGGTGTAATCCCCTTTGCATACACAGGAAAGTCCATCTGGCTGAGTGTATAGCTGTCACGCACACATCCGTCAATGATGATACCTGCAAGTCCACGCTTCTTTGCGTAATTGCTCATAATCTCACCACATAGTGCACGGCTCATACTTCCTTTGTTTGCAAGTACAATAACGTCTCCAGGCTGTGCCATATCAAGTGCTGCATGGAACAGAAGGTTATCTCCTGCCGGTGCGTTTACTGTGAATGCCGTTCCAAGAAGACGTGCCTTAGGATTTAATGGAAAAATACTCGCATCTACCGCTGCGATCCTTCCGCAATTATCGTCAATATTAGCAACCGGAATTCCACGGAATGCCTCAACTAACTCCTTTGCCGGTCTTTCAAAATTCCTTCTGATTCTACATCCTGCTGACATATAAAAACCTCTTTTCCTTTTTTCTGATTTCATCATAGCACACAAGTTACTGATTGAAAAACGAATAATTTCTCTGTATAATATAAACAACTTTATATTCATAATGACTACAAACTATGAAATATAAATAACAAATGAACGAGGAGGAATAGCATGAATCTCGCTGAAATTGAAACATTTTTAACGATTGTCAATACCAAAAGTATTACCAAAACCGCAGATCTCTTATTTCTTTCCCAGCCTACGGTAAGCCACCGCTTAACTTCTCTGGAAAACGAGCTCGGATTTTCTCTGGTTATCCGCAACAAGGGCCACAAGCAGGTCGAGCTCACACCAAAGGGAATGGATTTTATCATCCTCGCCGAACGCTGGATGTCTCTTTGGAAAGAAACACTTGAACTACAGCATAATCAGGAACAGTTGCTGCTGAATATCGGCTGTACCGACAGTCTGAACATTGCCGTATTTGTCCCGCTGTATGACAAGATCCTTATAGATTATCCACATCTGGATCTGAGCATTCAGTCACATCATTCTTCTGAATTATACGGTATGCTCAGTGAACATAATATAGATATAGGCTTTGTATATCACCAGCTTCATTACAAAAACATTATTTCAGAAAAATTATTTGAAGAAAAACTTTATCTTTTACAATCCGAACATCCGGTTGTTGAGAAACCAATCGTACACACAGATGAACTGGATTCAACAAAAGAATTGTTCTTAAGCTGGGATGATAATTTTCAAATCTGGCACGACCGCTGGCTTTCTTCTGTATCCAGACCACATATTTCTGCAGATACGATCACACTGCTCGATCGTCTCTGGAAAAATGCAGATACCTGGATGATTGCACCGGAATCCGTCATCCATGAACTTCCCGGTACCGCAAAGTATATGTGAGCGAGCTGAAGAATCCTGCTCCAAACCGCATCTGCTATAAGATCAAGCACAAATATCCAAAAACTACCAGCAAACGTGCTGTTGAGCTTTTTGAAGAGATTCTGGAACAGTTTCTTCATCTTGAACGCAAGGAGATCCCGATTGGTGAAATATGGGGCGGACGGTAACTGTATCCATATTTTCCTGTTTCATTGAAAAAGCAGTATCTGACGGACAGATGCTGCTTTTTCATTTTGGATACGTTATACAATATTAATTGGTAGTGTCAAATTAATTTTTCTATTTTTATCTGGCTTTCAGTTCTGCAACTGCTTCTCTGATTCTCTTAGCTGCTTCCTGAAGGTCTTCGTAACTGCATGCATAAGAAATTCTCAGATATCCTTCCCCTTCAGAGCCAAATGCTGATCCGGGAACCAGTGCTACTTTGGCATGTTCAAGCAGATATTCTGCAACTTCCATTGATGTCATTTCCAGACTCTTTACATTTACAAAAATGTAGAATGCTCCCTGTGGGTTATTGCAGCTGATACCATCAATATCATTCAATGCTTTTACCATGAAGTCTTTTCTTCTCTGATACTCCTGCCTCATTGCTTCTACATCATCTGCACATTCATTCAGTGCGACGATTGCTGCATCCTGTACAAATGAAGAAGCACATGTGATCGTATACTGATGTACTCTGACACATGCAGAGATAATACCTGCCGGAGCACACATATATCCCAAGCGCCATCCGGTCATAGAATATGCTTTTGAAAATCCTCCAAGTGTGATCGTTCTCTCTTTCATCCCCGGAATGGAAGCAATGCTGACATGCTCTGCACCATCGTACACCAGCTGACTGTAAATCTCATCCGATACGACCAGAAGATCATTACGGATTGCGATCTCACTTAATTTTTCCAGTGTCTTTCTTGAGAAGATACCGCCGGTCGGGTTACTTGGATTAACCACTACGATCATCTTGGTTTTCTCAGTAATTTTAGATTCCAGTTCTTCAAAATCTATCTGATAATCATTTTCTTCTTTCAGGCTGTAAGTAACCGGAGTTGCTCCCAGTGAGGACGGTACATGAATGTAGTTCAGCCATACCGGATTCGGGACCAGCACTTCATCGCCTTCTTCCAGAAATGCTGCCATAGACGCATAAGTCGCCTCACCGACACCAACTGTTACAAGAACTTCCGATGTTTCATAATTCACATTGTGATGTTCGTTTTCCCATTTTGCGATTTCTTTCCGGAGTGCAGGAGTTCCATAATTGGATGTATAAAATACATGTCCCGCATTCAGGCTCTCATACGCTGCATCCTTGATCTTTTTCGGTGTATCAAAGTCCGGACGTCCAATCTCCAGATGAATGACTTTCTCTCCTGCCTGCTGCATCTTTGTTGCCTTTTCCATAACTGCCCTGATTCCGGAGAATGGAAGGTATTCCATTCTTTTTGCTGTTTTGTATTCCATGCCTGTTCCTCCTGCTGAAAATGATTATCTGTTTGTCCCTATACTATATTTTATAAGTGTCTGATCTCGATGCCTTCTTCCGTGAATTTCTCACGTATCTTCTGAACGAATGCCAGCGCTTTCGGTCCGTCACCGTGAACACAAAGAGTATCTCCTTTGATATCCAGTTCTTTCCCAGTGATAGAAGTAACCTTTCCTTCTTTGATCATCTTCACACATCTCTGGATTGCAATGTCTTCATCTGTGATCATAGCCCCTTCCATCTTTCTCGGAACGAGTGAAAGGTCATCCATATATGCTCTGTCTGCGAAGATCTCTGAAGCTGTACGAAGTCCCTTGCTCTCGGCGATATCTCCAAGAACTGCTCCCGCACAGTAGTAAACAATCAGGTCTTTGTCATATTCGCAGATTGCTTCTACGATTGCGCTTGCGATATCTTCATCATACTGGCATGCATTTCCCATTGCCCCGTGAGGTGCCACATGCTGTAATTTCATTCCATAACTCTTCGTAAATGCTGCAAGCGCTCCGATCTGATATCTTACATAATTTTTAATCTCATCATGAGACAGAACCATCTTTCTGCGTCCGAATCCCATCATATCCGGATATCCCGGATGTGCACCTACCATAACACCTCTCTCTTTAGCCATGCGGACAACCTTGTCCATAACCATCGGATCTCCTGCATGCCATCCGCAGGCAACATTGGCAGTGGTCACATATTTGATGATTTCTTCGTCTCCTCCGATCTTATATGCTCCAAAGCTTTCTCCCATATCACTGTTCAAATCAATACTATACATGAGTCTTTCTCCTTTCGGTTATTTCCGTTTCTTTTTCCTTGTTGCTTCAAGTATAACACCGCAAGAATAAATAATAAAATAAATAATTTCACTTTAATATATTAACTTTTTTTATTATCAAATATATTTTTTCATGTTTTAATATGAACGGATTCTCTGCTATAATCTCAGATATGAACTTTTTTGAATATGGTCTTTTAGGCGAATCATATAAGCAGGAGGGATACCCATGATCACACAGATTGGAAAACAGCTCGCTACACAGATTGTAGATACCGTCCATGACGTTTGTGGACACGATATTAATTTCATCAATAAGAATGGTATTATCTACGCCAGTACCAATACTTCCCGCATCGGCTCTTTTCATGAAATCGGTAAAAAAGCTGCCGATACGAAAACTGTCATTGAAGTACAGGAAAATGACCACTACGAAGGAACCAGCAGCGGAGTCAATATTCCTGTTACACACAACGGATATCTCATTGCTGTTATCGGAATAAGCGGTTCCCCGGATGAGGTCCGCAAATTTGCTTATCTGGCAGAAAAAATCACCCGGCTTCTTATCCGCGAACAGGAATTGAATGCTGCTTCCCGCACTTTGTCAGAAAAGCGCACTTATCTGGTTTCTTATCTGCTGTCCGGAATCGAAACTTCCAACGGAACCTGCGAATTTGAGTCTTTCCCGGATAAAATAGCAGATCTGAACTATATCCATGATCTTCTTGATGAATTTGAGATCAATATTGAGAAGAAAAAACGTGTATTGATCATCCGCATGTTATCAGACCATTCTACGATCACGCTCTCGTCTGCAGAAGAAAAAATTCTACGGATGTTCACAGAACATTCCATACACTTATATAAGTTTCAGTATCCACATGAATATGCTGCAATCATCGACTGCTCCTTCCCTCTGGAACAATTGGAAGCATTCTGTCTGTCCCTGTCTGACTCCATCCAGATGGGTATCGGACGCCCAGCGGAACTTTTTAAGCTTTCTACATCTTACGATACTGCCCGGATTGCATTAAATTCACTTACGGATTCTGCTGATCATTATGCACTCTTCGATGATCTGACACTTGAAATCCTCCTTGGATCCTTAAACGAAGTCACCACGGCTGAATTTATTGCAAAGACGCTTTCCTGCCTGGATGAAGCAGACTGTTCTCTTTTACGCAGTTATTTTGACCATGAGCAATCGCTTTCCAGAACAAGTGAATATCTCTATCTTCATAAGAATACCTTGCAATACAAGTTAGACCGTATTCATAAGATCTGCGGTCTGAACCCGCGTAGTTTCAGAGACGGAGTTATTCTTTATCTTGCTCTTCGTCTGAAAGAAATGTAGATAGAACTGCAGCTTTTTACGCAATATATGTCACTTGAAACATATATTCGTTTATTTTTCCCCTTTTTCATTCTTCGTACTATATATTTTTCTTTTTCTCTTATGTTATACTGCATATTAAGAAATCAATTTTGAATTTTTATTTCTATGTACCTAAAAAATGTATTTCAGGAGGTTTATTCACATGAAAGTTGTAATAGCAATCGATTCATTAAAAGGAAGCTTAAGTTCCATGGAAGCCGGAACGGCAATCAAAGACGGAATCCTTGCAGCAAAACCAGACGCGGAAGTTATCGTAAAACCGCTCGCAGATGGAGGAGAAGGAACAACCGACGCACTGATCGAAGGAATGAACGGGGAACGCATTGACCTTACCGTTACAGGTCCGATGCACACACCGGTAGATGCTTATTACGGATATCTGAAAGATACCAACACTGCTGTTATGGAGATGGCATCCGCAGCAGGTATTACTCTGGTTCCTGATTCAGAAAAGAACCCGCTTCTTGCAACCAGTTATGGTGTTGGTGAAATGATAAACGATGCTATCCAAAGAGGCTGTCGTAACTTTATCATCGGTATCGGCGGAAGTGTCACCAACGACGGAGGTATCGGAATGTTAAAAGCTCTCGGCGTACGTTTTCTGGATGAAAATGGCGAAGATGCCGGAGAAGGCGGACAGGCCCTGGCTAAAGTTGCCCGTATCGATGTATCCGGTATGAATCCGCTTTTAAAAGAATGCCACATTCAGATCGCATGCGATGTGAATAATCCACTCTGTGGTGAAAATGGTTCCACATACGTTTATGGACCGCAAAAAGGTGTGACCGAAGATATGAAAAAAACATTGGATGAAGCGATGGCACATTTTGCCAGAGTTACTTCTGAAACTCTTGAAAATGATTATATGAATACACCAGGTGCCGGTGCTGCCGGTGGACTTGGCTATGCATTCCTTGCATATACCGGCGCAGCACTGACACCTGGTATTGAACTGATCTTAGATGCTGTCGGACTGGAAGAAGAGCTTTCCGGCGCAGATGTGGTCGTTACCGGTGAAGGCCGCCTTGATTTTCAGACCGCAATGGGAAAAGCTCCTGTCGGAGTTGCCAGACTTGCAAAAAAATATAATGCAAAGGTTATCGCATTTGCAGGAAGCGTCACAAAAGAAGCGACTGCCTGCAACAAAGAAGGGATCGATGCATTTTTTCCTATCTTGCGCAGTGTCTGCACACTTGCGGAAGCTATGGATCCTGTCGCTGCGCGCAATAATATGACCGCAACTGTAGAACAGGTTTTCCGTTTACTTTAATGTGTATCAGTAATGATTAATTTCCCCTTAATCACCGGCTCTATCGTCTGTTCCATCAGGCGATGGAGCAGATCAATACCTCCGTTCTCCCTGATACGGGAATAGATCGGATGCTTAGTAACTTCTGTCGTGATGGATTCCATTCCTTCCATGATCAAAGCCTTACCGGGTGATTCGTACCATTTTATTTCTATATGTTCCGGCGGTATTAAGTCCCGGTTATTCCCTGTATTCCTGACAAATGTCACGTATAACTTCCGTCTCATCGCTTCTTCCAGATACGCAATTTCCACTTTCAAAACCTGGTTATCATCTGCATCTGAGGAAAGTTCTCCCTTCACTGCAACCAGATATGTCTCTCCATGAACAGTCAGTTTATTTTCGATATATTTTGACCATCCCATTTCAAGTTCTATTGATTCTTCACCTTCCTGAAAGCATAGTATCATCCTTTGCGGAAACCGATTTTCGATATCCCATCTGTCATATTATTGTGCATCACCTGCATAACCAGCGGAAACAGACCGACACTTGACTGGTCCAGCTCATAGTGTACACCATTCAGCAGATCCTCCAGTAAATGGATCTGTTGTTTCCGTGCTTTTTGTGTTTCTATATACTTCCCGCGTGCCCTATATTTTTCTGAGTTCTTCTTCCATCCACCTTTACAGACCGTGAGTGGATGATTATAGCATTGCTGCTTCTTTAAACAGATTTCGGTCAGTTCCTGCAGCTTTGCATACGCAATTGGATTCTCCGGAAGGGTCTCTTTTGGCATCCAATCTACCGGGAAATATTTTCTTATAATATTCAGCATCACATTGTCCTGGAATAGTTCTTCATTTCCCGCATTCGTTACGATCACCATATCAACGTCCGGATAGATCAACACATTCTGCCCAAGCATTCCATTATATTCAAAACTTCCCGGACGTTCTTCCATCCAGAGCTGATATCCGTATCCGTAAGTACCTTCTATACTATCTACTTTTTTCGTAACAGACGCCTCTGCCCAGCTTTCCGGAATGATCTGTTTTCCATTCCATTTCCCCTTATTCAGATATAGCTGTCCAAGCTTCGCCATATCCTCTGTATGCATGAAAAGTCCCCAGCCGCCTTTCGTAATTCCTCTCGGACATTTCTCCCACAGATAATCTGTAATCCCCAATGGATCGAACAGTCTCGGCTTCAGATATTCATCCATCGGCATTCCGGTCCGTTCGGTTATGATTGCGGAAAGCACATAGGAATTCAGACTGTTGTACTGGAATTTTGTGCCTGGTTTTTCTGATACCGGTGCATTCAGATAACTTTCCAGCCAGTCATTTCCGGATACGATTCCTGATTCATTAAATGTTACGCCGCTTGTCATCGTCATCAGGTTCTCTACCGTGACCTCTGGCCGGAATATTTTCGCCCAGGTACTTCCTTTATCGTGAAAAATTTTATAAATGTTTTCTGAAAGATCCAGTTTTCCCTCATCTATCAGAAGTCCTGCTGCCATTCCGGTGATGCTCTTACACATGGAATGTGTGATATGCCAGATGCCTTTTCTGTAAGGTGCAAAATCCGTCTCACAGATGACATTTCCATGACGCAATACCATAAAGTGGTGCATATCGGTGTCTGGTGAGTATGCCAGTTCCTCCACAAGATTCCTCAAATGCTCCGAATGAATCCCCTGGCTTTCCGGAGTGTTTCTTGGGAAGGTCTGCCCCGGATTCTCATACACAATACTCTGTGGTTCCGGGCAACGTATTTTCTGAGGTACAAAGTCCACTTTACTGATTCCACCGGTCTTACCCAGGATCATATTCGTTACCATCTCTATTACCGCAAGCTGCTCTTTTGCCATAAGATCACCTCATTTTACCATTCTTGCTTTTGTTCATCTCTATACAAATCAGAACAGATCATAGTTTCTATATATGATGTAGTATAACAGAAAAACCCGGACATCTATACTTCGATATCCGGGTTTTTCCATATTTTTATATACTTTATCTTTTGTTTAGATTATTCCCTTCTGTAATACAATTTCCTGTATTACACAAGAATTATTCTGCGGTCTCTGCGGCTGCCTCATCTTCATCATCATCCGGTACATTGTTGTGTACATACTGCAATGTAACAACTGTAGTCTCAGGATCAGTCATGACATCTACATCTTTGTCACTTGAAAGTGTAAGATCTTTTACCTTGATAGAATCTCCGACTTTCATGTTACTTACATCAACTTCTACCTTGTCAACCAATGCTGACGGATATGCCTTGAACTGTACTTCTTCCAGTAACTGCTCCAGTACACCACCTGCATCTTTCTCATGTCCGACCAGAACGATCTCTGCTACAGAATGTACTTTTTCATTACTTACAAGTGCCTGGAAGTCTATCTCATCTACCTGACCTTTTAATGGGTTAAACTCGACATCTTTAATCAGAACATTCATCTTCTCACCTTCGATGTCCAGCATTACCTGACTACCTTTGTGGCAAGCCTTAAGTAAACGGTCAACAGCTGCTTTTTCCATCTTAACCGGAACAGACTCTTTCATCTCTCTTCCGAAGACATTACCAGTAACGTAACCTTCTCTTCTTAATTTCTTTGCTTTGATGTCCATGCTTCTTTTTTCAGCTTTTAAAGTATTCATTTATCTTTTCCTCCAAAAATCTGATGCTTAGCAGCCTTCGCTTTGCGGTTTCAACGCTACAAAGAGGTTTTGTTAAGTAGGTTTCCTTTGTTACAGTCGTATTATAACACCTACAGCAGATAAAGATTCACCAAAAAGTTGATTTTTTTGTCCAGGTTTTTATGCATAATTTATCTACGTTTCTCCAGTTCCTCCGTCATCTCACCACGGATACTATCCAATTTATAAAAATATGTCAAAACTGCGATCAGCACACACAGCACGATCGGGATCCAGATAAAGCAGATTTCAATATGCGTCAGTGCACGAGAGTCTGTACCGCATTAGCTACATAGCCGCCTTTTTTCAGGAAGATTCCGATAATGAAACTTGTCAGTCCCATTCCGCCTTTTACGAAAAATCCCTGGAATGCAGCGATCAGTCCCGCTACACTTGCATTTTTCTTATATTCAGAATAATCGATCACATCCGGCTGCATTGCAAATGTAATTCCGAATATTCCATAGATTCCAAGTCCGGTGATCACAAGGCCGGCCAGAAGCATGCTGCCGAGTTCTTGCCTATAAAGATCAGAAGATCTCCGATCACATACAGCCCCACACTTACGAACATTAAATTTCTCTTGCTGAATCTCTGTTCCAATGCAGGCAGCGCCAGTAACATCGGTAATCCGGACAAGATTCCCAGAATTCCTACCAGTGACAGCCAGTCTTCTCTTCCCAGATTATATTTAAAATAATAGATAACCGTTGTATTTCTTACTACATATAATGAGAAATAGAACAGGTTCAACAAGAACAGAATCCACGCCTGTCCAGTCAGTCCCTTAAAGTCCTGCAGAAGTGAACGGTGTTCCTGTGTCGCTGTCGGTGGAACGATCTCTTTGGTACTTGCAAATGTGAGGAAGAAAATGCACATTGCTGCAATACCATAAATTGTCATTGTGATCAGATATCCTCTTCCTTCGTTGCCATGTCCGAAGAATTTGACCAATGGTGCTGTAATTGACATAACGATTGCTGTTCCCGCCATCGCACAGATCATTCTTGTGGATACAAGGATATCACGCTCATGAATATCCGATGTCAGCCTTGGCACAATCGTATTCAACGGAATATTTACGACTGTATATGCCGTACAAAGCAGACAGTAAGTTAGATATGCCCAGATTAATTTTCCGGTACTTCCAAAGTCCGGTACGAAGAATGTCAGAACCGTAAACACAGCAAAAGGGATCGCACCAATCACAAAATATGGGCGTCCCTGTCCCCATTTTGTATGTGTTCTGTCGACGATCAGTCCCATTCCTGTGTCAGTCAGTGCATCGATAAATTTTGTTACCAGCATCATCGTACCTGCCGCAGCCGCCGTAATTCCAAATACATCGGTGTAAAATACCATCAGATACGAAGCCATCGTACTGAACACCAGGTTACATCCCAGATCACCGATTCCATAACCGATTCTTTTTGCCCATTTTTTCATTTTTCTTTTCCTCTCTCTTTCGCATTCATTTTTCCGAGGTTAAAATGTAAGGAATCTGCCGCCACAAACTTCCTTATATTTTTTTCATATTAGAAGCAGGTAAATGCTCCGTCAACTACGATGTCTGAACCTGTTGTAAATGAACTTGTATCTCCTGCAAGGTATACGCAGATTGCTTCAAGTTCTTCTGGTTTTCCCATTCTTCCATTGGTGCCATCTCATTCCATTTTTCAATCAGTGGAATCAGTGTTGGTGAGTTCAGTGTTAACTCTGTTCCGATGTATCCAGGCTGATACAGTTTACACGCACGCCGCGTTTTGCCCATTCGATTGCAAGTGATTTTGTCAGCTGGATCACGCCTGCCTTTGATGCATTATATGCACACTGTGCTGCGGTACATTTACAATATGTGCTGACATGGAAGCTGTATTGATGATGGAACCTCCGCCATTTTCCAGCATATATTTTCCTGCTGCAATATCCGTTAAGAAGATTCCATTCAGATTAATATTGATTACTTTCAACCACTGTTCATATGTCATCTCTTCTGCCGGTGCATTGATGCAGATTCCCGCATTATTATGGCAGAAATCTAGGCTCCCAGTTCTTTTACAACTTCTTCTACCATTGCATCTACCTGCTCTTTGTCTGTGCAGTCTGTCTGGATTGCTATGACTTTTCTGCCTGTCTTTTCTGCGAGCTCTTTCGCCGTCTTCTTTGCTTCTTCAATGTCAAGGTCAACGATTGCCACATCAGCTCCTGCCTCTGCAAATGCCGTTGCCGTGCACTTTCCGATTCCTCTTGCTGCTCCTGTTACAAATCCTTTTTTCCCATCAAGTCTCATGTTTTCAATGATTCCCATTTTTGTTTCCTCTCTTTCTTTTTTGTTATTTTAAATAATTTTATATTTTAGTTTTATAAAATCGTTTTATTTAATGTGTTTACATAATAATTCTTTTTTATATTTTTTACAAGATGTAAATATTTACAAGATTTGCGAATTTATTTTGTGCACTTTTAATAAAGCAAAGAGTCTTTTCAAGATACGGATAAAATTGTATAATTATTTTATTAAATTGCTTTATATAATTAGCAGCATATAAAAGGGAGATTATTATGGAACAATTTTCATTAACAGATATAAAGAAAAAGAATTTATCAGACGTCTATCAATATATATATATGAATCCATCCTGTTCAAAACAGGAAATTGCAACTGCGCTTTCTGTCAGCCTTCCAACGGTCACACAGCATCTTACGACGTTAGAAAGCCAGAATCTGATTGAAAAATGCGGCCGCCTTTCTTCATCTGTCGGACGCCGGGCAGTTGCTTATCAGATTCTTTCAAATGCACAGATTGCGATTGGTATCGAAATCCTGTCTCATACCGTACGGCTTCTCGCAGTGAATCTGTATGGAGAAGCTATTGCAAAAGAAAAATTAACGCTTACTTTTGAACCGACCAATGCATATCTTTCCAAATTAAGCAATGCCGTAAAGACATTTTTTGAATCGAATCATTATAAAGAAGATAACATTCTTGGAATAGGCCTTGGCGTTCAGGGCCTGATCTCACCGGATGGCTCAGAATTTACTTATGGTAAGATATTAAGTTGCACTGGATTTTCCCTGAAAGCATTTACAAATGTTTTTTCTGTCCCATGCAAATTCATTCATGACTCTGAATGTGCATGTAACACGGAATTATGGAAAAGCCCGGATATCAAAGACGTAACCTATATTTCTTTAAATTACCATCTGGGTGGTGCCATCATCGTTGATGGTCAGCTTCTTACCGGTACTACAGGAAAAAGCGGAACATTCGAACACATGACACTGGTTCCCGGCGGTCATGATTGCTACTGTGGACGTCAGGGCTGTGCAGAATGCTACTGTTCTGTGAACTCACTTCTCGGAGATTCCGATAACCTGGACGAATTTTTCGAAAAAAAATCAGCCGGCGATATCGGCTGCATAGAAAGATGGGAGGATTATTTAAGACATCTGTCTATTCTGATCAACAACCTGCATATGGTTCTGGAGCATACCGTTATATTAGGCGGACATCTTGCCCCTTACTTTACAGATGAAGATCTCTCTAAGATCCGTCATTACGTGGCTGAGCGTTCTACCTTTGACGATGACACCAGTTACATCATTCCCGGCAAATGTCCTGGTGATACAGTAGCGATCGGAGCTGCTCTGCCATTTATCAAAGAATTTATCGACGGCATTTATCTTATATAACCTTAGATTCATTTATAAAATACAGAGAAGTTACCACCTGATTTTACAACTGGTAACTTCTCTTTTTTATCGCCATGCGTTCGTAAGTAGGTGGCATGTCAAGCAGATATTATTTTCAGAATATTTCGTCTTTTTATTATTTTTCACATTTTTTTCAGATTACCTATTGACATTTTCACTTTCGTGCGATATTATAATATCAACAAAAGAAAAGGAGGACGGACCACCAATCAGTTAAATCTTTATTTAAAATCTAAAGAAAGAGGTACAGTCCAATGCAGAGGACAATCTAAACTGAAAAGAGTCTAATAAAGAAAAAGGAGGACAAACCACCAGGAACGTAAATTTAACATCATTTAAAAAATGATTAAAAAACAAATCGAAGAAAGAAAGAGGTATAGTCCATTGGATGAAATATCATAAAAATCCATCGTATTTAAAAAATTATTAAGTACGGTGGATTTTTCATGTTTCTTTTTTGTTTTTATTCTTACTCCTCGTATTCAAACTTACGAATCTCACAATTCTTGATACCGAATCTTGCAAATTCATCATTTGTCATATCGCCAAAATAAGACTGTATCGCTCTTGAGATCCCGTTATGTGCAACCAGAAGATATGTCTTCTGATCTGATTCTTTTTTAATATCATCGAGCAGATCGTAGATCCGGTGACAAAGCTTCAGCATCGATTCGCCGCCTTCATAAGAATTAATAAAATTAGCCTTGGCCCTCTGGAACTCTTCTCCATTTCTCGGCGTACCTTCGTATTTTCCAAAGTTCTGTTCTTTCAGGCGCATTTCTTCACGCATCGGAATACCGGTTACCTCTGATACGTGTCTTGCGGTCTCTTTTGCCCTGATCAATGGTGAATACAGTATCTCATCGATCTGAATTCCCTGCTCCAGAATTGCCTGTCCCAGTTCTTCTGCCTGCTGATGGCCCAGTTCTGTCAATTCAATATCCGTTGCTCCGCAGATCTTATTCTCTACATTCCAGACTGTCTGTCCGTGTCTTGCAAAATATAAATGTCCCATTTCTGTTTCCTTTCTGCTCTTACCGCCTATATAAGTTCTGCAAGAACCGGCAGTTTCTTTTTATAAATTCTTCCCGAAAATGCAATATGCGGCAACTCATAAAATGCCACATTCTCCGGGCAGACCGGGCGATACAATGGATCCGCCACAACGCCTTTTACATTCTTTAAACTCTGAAGTGCCTGCTCCAGTTCCTCTTCCCCGCAGACAGCAACATCTCCGTCTGCAAGCAGTCCGTCTGTTTCCTTTAATGGACAGATAACCTTCACATTTATCCGGTACTTTATCTCAATTGCTGCAGCCAGCGATTTCATGATCACAGGTTCCCCGATCAATATGATTGTATCTCTCTTTCCTGACTCCCGCGTAAATCCTCTGAGCCGCTTCTCATATTCCAGATATGACACCTGCTTTTTTTCTTCCATCGCATGTAAAAGAACCTCCATAAATCCCCGGATCGGTGTACCGGTCACATAAGGTGTCCCGAATCTTTCCTGCAATATTTCCGCTGCCCGGAGTCCCGTCGAAGAGACCACCAGATTCACCTCTGCCTCCGGTGCACGAGCAAGGTTTTCCAGTGTATCTCCCATCGCCCAGGTCGACAGAACCTTCCATCCCGCCTGTTCCACATTCTGTATCAATGCATCCACATGCTCCTGTGGTCCGAAATCAAGCGGTGTCACACCAAGAAGATTCACGCTCTTTGGCGTCACTTCTCTCTTTCCTTCGATACGTTTCGCAATCTCTGCAAGTGCTATTCCAACACCATATACATAATCATGCATGCCGTTTGTCGGAACCGAGAATGCCGGAATCCCGAGATCTTGTTCCAATATCTTGGCGATTGCTTCAAAATCTGTTCCATTCATATAGGGAATCGGGGACCCCGCAAGTGCTATAAACTTCGGCTTTAATTCCTCTGCCGCAATCTCGATATCACGGATCAGTTTCTCATCATTTCCCATAACAGCATCGATCTCCGTAAGTCCCGAGATATAGATCATGCTGTCCTGGTCATACCAGCGGATCTCATCGTGTGTATTATAGGTAGAATTACAGCCGGACGGATCATGCATCACTGTCATCCCGCCAAGTTCATAGAGTGCCGAGCAGACACCGGATACATCCGCTGTATAAATTGGTATGATCTTATAACTTCGTTTCATATGCAGCTTTCGCACCCCCAACCTTTCCGGATGATCAGATCTTCCGGATCTTTTTCTTCCTGCCAGGCTTCTATCATCAATCCTGCCACTTTCCGGATTCCGTCAAATCCATACAGACCGGCACCTTCCACCAGATTGACAAAATGCTTCGTTCCGGTAAACCACGCCGCTTTCTGTCCGATTGCCAGTATATTTTCTTCTTTCCTCGGACGTACCCGCATCTCTGGGTGGATCGTCGGCTCATATGAAAGGCCAGGATATTGTTGTTTCAGCCACTCAAATGTTGCTTTTTCTTCCGGATTTACCGCATCCAGATAGATTCTTGTCACAGAAAAGCCATGTGTCAGTAACAGCTTTGCAAGCTCCAGCGGTCTTGGATGAAATGTGTGATCGATCATGATCTGTGCATCTCCGATTATTTGTCTTGTTTTTTTCAAAACTGCTTCACACAATGCAATCTCTCTTTCTATGGTCTCATCTATCTCAGCATCTCTTACACTTTCCGTAACCGTCTGCTCCAGCATTCTCCATTGTCTGATGATTTCTTCATAATCAAAGCTTCCCGGAAGATATAACGCTTTCTTCCCAAGCCTCTCTGCCTGACTTTCCAGTCCATATTTTCCAGGCGGATAGCATGCTATGAATATTCTACTGTCTGCAAGGTTCTCATAAGCTTTCCATGAGTCACAGGTCGGAAGTTCTCTCACTTCTATATTCTCTGCCTTCAACAAACGTTTGATATCACTCGTCTCATCCAGCGCAAAATCACTGCCTAAAATTGTCACTGATCTTTCTGAATCAGACTTCCCTGTATTTCTTTCCGGAAGTGCGTCGTAGATCGACTTCCGAAGCTTCTGATCCGGCGTCAGTCCGTGCTTCTGCATGATCGGATCCATATAACAGCGGATGAAAAAGATCTCCGGAAATCTCGCTTCCAATTCTTCATATACCCGTTCCAGATCACATCCCAGGAAATGATGCAGGCATACTGTAAATAATAATACCGCCTTCGGATGATCGCCCCGTTTCTTTAATACATCTGCCACTCCCTCGATCGTCACATCTTCCAGATTACCATTCAGAAGGTCCTCCTCTTCTACGATCACAAAAGAGAACCTGTCTGCGGCATTCATCTCGGCTGCTGTCAGAACAACTCCCCGCATACAGTTATCTGCACAGACATAGATCTGGATTGCTTCCGGAAGAAGCATTCCTGTATGGACAATATTCCAGTTCCCATGCGCCGGGGAATTGAATTCCAGACCGCTTGATTCTCCGGCTTTCTTTAACATTTCCATCCCTCCCCGGATTCTTTTGACAACTCATAGATTACTTCCGCAAGCTTTCTATATTCTTCCGCCATCTCACTGCCTGGGAAACACTCCATGACCGTCTTTCCTTCTTCTTCCGCTTCTGCCACAAGTTCACTGTGAGATAATGTTCCTATCACCTGTGTCTTGAAATCATCTGCCAGCTCTTTTACCTTCTCTTCTTCTCTTGCCACATTTCTGCGATTTAAGATAATCCCTCCAAGAGACGCATATCCACGGGTCTTGAAATTCTCCACTGCCATCGCAATATTTGCCCCGGCATGGATTGCCATATTTTCTCCCGAAGTGATGATAAAGACTTTATCCGCATATCCTTTCCTCATCGGCATAGAAAATCCACCGCATACAACATCCCCGAGTACATCATAAAGTACAACATCCGGCTGATATACTTCATATGCTCCTGTCTCTTTTAACTTTTCCAGTGCCGTGATAATTCCTCTTCCTGCACATCCAAGTCCCGGTGTCGGACCACCTGCCTCTACACAGATCACACCCTGATAGCCGATCCGCACCATATCTTCTAATCTCAGATCCTGCTTCTTTTCCCGGAAGAGGTCCAGTACAGTCGGCACCGCTTCCCCGTGTCTTAATGCAATCGTCGAATCCGCTTTCGGATCACATCCGATCTGCATCACTTTCAGTCCTTTTTCCGCCAGTGCCACAGCTACATTAGACACGGTTGTTGATTTTCCGATCCCGCCTTTTCCATATACTGCAATCTTAATCATACTATTTTTATTCTCCTGCTTTCGTAATAATATTCGAATACGCCGTCTTCGTGGATATCCCGCTCAGACGACCGATCTTGCCGGATAACGTACTGATCACATCCTGCGGTGCATCAATCGCAATACTGATAATATTAATACCTTTTTCCCGATATGGAATTCCCATTCTTCCGATAATATACTGTCCTGCCTCATGAAGCAGATGATTCAATGTCTCGATCGCTTCCGGATTTTCCACAATGATAGAAATAACTGCCACTCTTGTATCCATTGATACCCTCCTAACAGATGCGCGGCAGTAATTCCCCGCCCGGCTGCGGAAGTAATGCCTGCGTTCCGATCTCCGTCAACATCACTACTTTTCCCGGCTGCTCTTCGGTCACTTCACCGATAATTGCCGCATCCTGTGAATATGGACATACTTTCAATGCATCCACGATCGTCTGTGCCTGTTCTTTCGGCGCCATGATCACAAGCCGTCCTTCACATGCAAGATAGAGCGGCTCCAGTCCAAGCATTCCACATACGCCTCGTACCTCCGATGCAACCGGAATCTTCGAAGCATCCAGACGAATGCCTACCTGGCTCTGTCCGGCAATCTCATACAGCACAGTTCCGACTCCTCCTCTGGTCGCATCACGGATCACATGCAGTTCATGCGTTGCATCCATCACTGCTTTTACATTCCCCCAGAGTGGTGCACAGTCACTCGTCACATCCGCATCGATTCCAAAATCTTCTCTCGCAAGAAGGATCGTGCATCCGTGTCTTCCTATATCTCCTGTCACAATGATCGCATCGCCCGGTTTTGCAAGATTTCCCGCAACTTCGACTCCATCCGTGATCTCACCGATACCTGTTGTCGTGATAAAGACTCCGTCCACCTGCCCTTTTCCGGCAACCTTGGTATCTCCTGATACGATTCGGACTCCGGCTTCTTTCGCCGTCTTCTCCATTGCTTCTGCAATCTCTTCCAGTTTTTCCATCGGAAATCCCTCTTCGATCACAAATGCACAGGTCAGGTATAATGGTTTTGCTCCCATACATGAAAGATCATTGACCGTACCGCAAATTGAAAGCTTTCCGATATTTCCTCCCGGATAGAATGCCGGTGATACGATAAATCCATCCGTAGATACTGCCATCTTACCGGCCGGAGGTGCCAGGACGGCTGCATCATCCGCAGTCAGATCCGGATTATCAAAATGTGCTTTGAAGATCATATCGATCAGCTCTGACGTCTGGTGTCCTCCCGCACCATGTGCCATCGTCACAGTTTTCCCCACTAATTTCGCTTTTCTTGCTTCATTATCCACATACTCGTTCATTTTGTCCACTTCCTTGCTATTTTCCGTCTGTTTTTCTTATTCTCTTCCATACATATAATATGCTGAACAGGCTCCCTCACCGGATACCATACATGCACCTACCGGATGCTGCGGTGTACAGACCTTTCCAAATACTTTACAGTCGGATGGTTTACATTTTCCCTGTAATACATCCCCGCATCTGCAGGCCGGATTCGCCCTTCCTTCCATCTTCGGAACCTGATATTTCTTTCTGGCATCATACATACCCCATTCATCACGTAAACGAAGTCCTGATCCCGGTATGATTCCGAGTCCTCTCCATTCACTGTCACATGCTTCCATCAACGTATCCACCAGTCTCTGCGCTTCTTTACTTCCTTCTTCTGTCACTACACGCGGATAACAATTTACAAAGAAAGGTTTCCCTTTCTGAAAATGTGTCAACGCAACTGCCAGTGCAGTCAGAAGTTCTTTTGCCGTAAAGCCTGCCACCACACCGCTTACACCTTCCTGCACCAGTTCTTCACAAAGCTTTGTTCCTGTGATCGCATTGACATGTCCCGGATATAAGAAAATGTCTGCGCTTCCTTTTAATGCTTCGTATGCCTGCGGCATCGTTTTATTTGCGATCAGCATGGAATAGTTCGTGATTCCTTCTTCTTCTGCTTTTTTGACAGACAGACATCCCGCCGGAGTCGTCGTCTCAAATCCTACAGATAAGAATACAACCTCTTCTTCCGGATGTTCTTTTGCATATTTTTCCGCATCGGCAGGTGAATAGACGATATGGATCTTCCCGCCTTCGCTTCTTGCATCTGCCAGACTCTTCTTACTTCCCGGCACACGCACCAGATCTCCGAATGTACAGATTGTCACACTCTTTTCCAGAGCCAGATAAACTGCCTCATCGATATAACTTACCGGTGTGACACAGACCGGACACCCGGGACCAGAGATCAATTCTACCTGCTTTGGAAGAAGTTTGCGGATACCCAGACGGAAGATTTCATGTGTATGTGTCCCGCATACTTCCATGATCCGGACTGCAGGGCCGTCATATCCTTCTATGATCTCTCTTGCCGTTTTCTTTCCTTCACTCATTACAGAAGTTCCTCCATCAACTGATCTGTCTCACTGTCATCTTCATCGGTAATTTTTGCAATGGCGATCCTGCATGCACCATTACATAATCTCCCGGTTCCAGATCTTCCAGTAATTCTGAAGAGACCGATCTTTTTGCACCCCCCGCGTCTACAACTGCCGTACCATCACTGATACGGACTACTTTTGCTGATAATCCTACACACATGTTATTTTCCCTCCTGAATATACTGCATGGCATATGCTGCCTGCCCCAGTGCGATCCCGCCGTCATTTGTCGGGATCAGGTGATGTCTGAGTACGGTAAAATGTTCTTTTTCCAGACCTTCTTCAACCATTCTCAACAACAGCCGATTTTGGAATACACCGCCGCTTAATGCCACACAATTACATTTTGTTTTCTTTCTGATCTTCCTGCAGCCACAGATTATAAGGTCTGCCAGCTTTTGATGAAAGATATAAGCTAATTTTTCTGCCTGAATGCCTTCTGTTTTCTTCTCTGTCAGATATTTTATAAGGCTTCCTGTCTGCATAATCAGCCTGTCTTCCGGCTCTTTCTTTTCTTCATCCGGACCGCTTTCACCATCTGCCGGCTCATCAATTTCCCAGATTTCTTTCTCATAAGCTTCTGCGGCAAATTCAAGTGCCATCGAAGCCTCCCCTTCGAACGTAGACTTCGTCCGGATTCCGAGAATTGCACTGACTGCATCGAACAGACGTCCCGCACTGGTTGATAGCACAGCATTCATTTTCCGGTCCGCCATGGCAAGAAGCACTTTGCATTCCGGTTCACTGCACAGGTTAATCTTCTTTACAATCTCCATTGTCTGCTCTTTATCCTGTGTCTGCTGATAGATCAGTGAAACTGCAATTCGCCATCCCTCTTTAGCAGAAATGTCGCCTCCGATCTGAAGAAATGGTTCGATACTTCCCATCCGTTCAAATCCGTGATAATCTGCAAGCAGAAGTTCGCCTCCCCAGATGGTTCCATCTGTACCATATCCGGTTCCGTCGAATGCCACGCCGATCACCTGCTCTTTCCGGTCATTTTCTGCCATACAGGATAAAATATGTGCATAATGATGCTGGATCTTCACGACTGGAAGTCCCAGTTCTTCTGCAACGACTGTCGAGTTGTATTTTGGATGCAGATCACATGCTGCAACTTCCGGTTCTACCTCCAGAAGTGTCTCGAATCTGTGGATTGTCTCTTGCAACGCTTTTACAGTACGGAGATCTTCCAGATCCCCTACATACGGGGACAGATAGAAACGTCCATCCACTCCGATACAGAACGTATTCTTAAGTTCTCCGCCTGCGGCCAGCACCTGTCCTTTCCACGGCATCGTCACCATCATCGGAAGCGGCGCATAGCCTCTGGAGCGCCGGATCATATAAGGCTCTCCCTTATAAAAATCCATCACCGAATCGTCCGCCCGGATCCGGATCTTCCGGTCATGAGAAAGGATCAGATCACATAGTTGTGACAGTTCCTCCACCGCTTCTTTGTCATCCCTGCAGATCGGTGCACCGGAGGTATTGCCGCTCGTCATTACGAGATAATCCGGCATCTCGATTCCATCGTCATATTGAAATAACAGCATCTGTACCGGAGCGTATGGGAGCATGATGCCGACTTTCGGATTCCCCGGAGCGACAGACTTGCAAAGACCTGTACTGTCTGCAGATTTTTTCCGTTTTTCAAGTAACAGGATCGGCTTCTGGTGTCCATCCAGGATCTCCTCCTGTACTTCATTTACCAGACATTCCTGCTTTACCGCTTCCACATCCCGCGCATCACGCAAACGGTTTCGCCGGACGGTTCTTTAATGTCCGCAGTCTCTGTACTGCTTCCTCGTTCGTCGCATCACAGCAGAGATGGAATCCGCCGATTCCCTTGATTGCCACGATCCCGCCATCATGGATCATTTTTCTTGTGGCAATGATCGCAGCTCTTCCCCGTTCTTCCCTGCCGGTCAGATACACTTCCGGACCACAATCGTTGCAGCATACCGGCTGTGCATCATAACGTCTGGTCGCCGGATCCTCATACTCCGAAGCACAGTCCGGACACATCGGGAATTCCTTCATGCTGGTCCGTTCCCGGTCATATGGAAGCGCATCCAGGATCGTAAGTCTGGGACCGCAGCAGGTGCAGTTGATAAATGGGTGCAGATAACGCCGGTCTTTCGGATCGTACATTTCTTTCTTGCATTCTTCGCAGATTGCAATATCCGGCGAGACGAATATCTCCCCTTTTGTCTTCTCACTTTCTATGATCTGAAAATCATTGAATTTCCCGTATTCTTCCTCTTTTACATCTTCTGTATTGATCTTCAATATGGCAGCTCTCTTCGGTGGCTGCTTTTCCAGTCTCTCCAGAAAATCTTTTACACATTTTTCCTCTCCCTGTGCAAAGATTTCCACATAGGGACCTTTGTTACACACACTTCCGGTGATTCCGGCAGCCGCTGCATGACGGCTCACAGTCGGTCTGAAGCCGACGCCCTGCACAATTCCGTAGACACGGATTTTCTTTGTTATCATCCGTTTCTTCCCCCTGTCTAAAACATATAGATTTCCCATATATCCTGCTTACACGTTAAGCTTTCCTGACACTGCAAAATGCGTCAGCGGAATAAATGTCCCTTCAAATCCCGGAATCATCCGCCCCATACACGGATCTGCAAAGATCACATCATATCCTTCTTTTTCCACCAGCGAAATGAAATCATCCTCTTCTTTCAGACTAATATCATCTGCGGCATCAACATTCAGATCCGTTAAAATCTCCTCTTTCCGCATGAACCATGTCGCTGTTGTGATTGCTTCTTTTTCCCCGGTTCGTTTTTCGATCTCCTTACGCACTGCATTTGCAATCACCTGCTGCTGTACGATCAGTATCTTCTTTCCTTGATAATTCACTTCCGGCACAAGTTCTGATGCCAGTGGATAGGCAATCTCATATGGTGTTCCGAACTTCTTTTGCAGATACTGCGCTGCTTTTAATGCTGCCGGAGATACGACCACATTCTTCGCTGCCAGAGAAGCATTTCTCACTTCATCCAGTCCGTCTCCCATGCCATAGCAGATGGCACGCATTCCCTGGTCTGCATATACTTTCCGGATCTTATCTGCTGCCTTCAGGTCACTGACATCCTGCGGAGTCATGCCGATAATCCCGATACGTGGTCTGTCTTTATCATTCATATCCTCAGACTCTTCGTTCTTGTCACTGAATTTCTCGAACAATGCAAGATATGCCTTTTCTTCTCCCTTGTCATACAATTCCATTCCATCCGTATTCACCGTCAGGACCGAAAGATCCGTCTTCTTAGACAGCATCCGCTCCAGCGCCCGGTAATCCGTCCCGATCACTGCGGGAACCGGAGTCCCGATCACTGCTGCAAATGCCACATCCAGCTTTTCTGCCGCATCTGCAAGTTTTGCAACCAGTCTGTCATCTCTTCCAAGGATCGCATCCATATCACGAAGTCCCGCACTGAATACCGCACTTCTTGTTTCAAACCATCTTGCTCATCGAAGCCGCACACATTTCCCGTACATCCGCCTGCATCACAGATGACCAGCATTCCGCCAAGTTCATATAACACCGACACTGCTCCCGACTGATCCGGTGCAAATGGTGTCAGATATTTTCTTAATCCTTTCATCGCCTACACCTCCAACAGTCTTTCGCACAAATGTCTCACACCCGCATATCCGTACGGCTGCACTTCTTCGTTCCACATCACGTTTTTCACATCTGGATGATAGTAGCAGGCATCTTTGCCAATTGTAATTGTAACCCCGCTCTCTTCCGGATCATAATACAGCATGGTTGGTTCCATATTGGAAAATACTTTTGTCTGCGGACTCAATTCAGATAAATTCTTCAGGTATACAAAATTCTCGGCGGTCAGCGTTCCATAGATCTCAGCCACCCGGAATCCATACTTTACAAGCGCCAGTGCCAGTTCGAACGGATCCCCGTTCATGCATTCCCCGATGGCGAAAACTGCATCCGGCTTCGCAGATTTCAAGCATTTTACGGAATCAAGTGCAGCAGCCTCCGCTTCATGATCTTCGAATGGAATCCCCAGAACATTTCCCAGTGCCTGATACTGCTTCGTTATCTTATCAATCTGGTACAATCTCCGAAGTTCGATAAACGGAATCCGCAATTTCTCATGAAAATCTTCCGCTGCGAATCTCGCTTCCGGATGTAATACCAGATTAAAATTCGCCTCTGCCATCGTCTGGTACTCTTCGTAATCTTTGCATCTGGATATCTCATGTACCGTCTTTACGCCTGCTTTTTCCAGCATTCCGTATAACTCACAGTCATCCATAAGTGGTGAGAAGAATCCCAGCAGATTCACGACATTTCCTTTTTTCTTCTTTGGTTTCAATAAAGAGTATAAGGACTGGCGCACATGCACCATCGGCGGCTTCCGCCCTTCTCTTGTCAGCGCATACATATAACACGGTCTAACCGGAAGTCCTGTCTTTTCTTCGGATTTTCTGCAGATCCGTTCCATATCTGTTCCAAGAAGCGCATCCACGCAGGTAATGCAGATCATCACAACCGACGGCTTCTTCGCAAGGCTGTCGCAGATCTCCTGTACTGCCTTCGGTACCTTCTTCAAGTGTCTTCCCGTTACGATATCCGTCTCATCCATCGTGAGATAGAAGAACCGGTCCTCATACTGCGGCATGGAACTGATCATGGATGTATTCCGTCCACAGCATCCCGGTGCCACGATCAGCATGATCGAATCCGGGATTGCAAGCCCAGCTCTCTTTACGCCGAATCCTTCCGCTCCCGGCGAGTTGAAAGCAAGCGTCGCCGGAGAACTGTAGATCAGATGTGTATTCGACCGGAACTGTTCCGGAATGTTATCTCTTCCCCGCTTCTGTAATTCTTCTACCGTACAATAATAGGCAGTCCCTCTCATACCTGTTCCTCATCTTTCCATAATATTTCCGCCAGATCATAGAAGCATTTACTGATGTCCGACTCCGGATTGCCCTCAATCACCGTCTTCCCCTGGTCTTCACAACGGTTAATTTCATCACTTCTTGGAATCTCTCCCACGATGTCAAATCCATGCTCTTTTGCAAATGTCTCTACTTTTTCATTTTCATTTTCTACATTTCTGTGATTCAGTACGATTCCGAACACTCTTGCATAACTTCTGTCTTCAAAGTTCTTTACTGCTTTGGAAATGTTGTCTGCCGCATAGAGTGCCATCTTCTCTCCCGATGTCACGATCAGAACTTTTTCCGCATAGTCTTCCCGGATCGGTGCTGCGAATCCGCCGCAGACCACGTCCCCGAGTACATCGTACAGAACAACATCAGGCTTATAGGTCTCGAATAATTTCAGATCTTCTAATAACTGAAATGTCGCAATGATTCCTCTTCCCGCACATCCAAGTCCCGGTGTCGGTCCACCCGTCTCGATACATAAGACATTTCCGAATCCTTCTTTTGCAATATCTTCCAGTTTCTCCGGTTCTTCGTCTTCTTCTCTCATATAATTCATGACCGGCCTTAGCGGCTCCCCGCCGAGCAGGTTCATCGTCGAATCTGCCTTCGGATCACAGCCGATCTGGATGACTTTCTTCCCCATCGTGGCAAATGCTGCTGCCAGATTGGATGTGACGGTGGATTTCCCAATTCCACCTTTTCCGTAGATTGCTACTTTTAACATGTGTGTTCCTCCTGCATGTTCTGCTTATATATTTGTTCAAATGAAAAAGAACATTTTGTATACATAAGCCGGCTCTCTTTTCGTTATCTGAAGCCGCCTTATTCTGTATACAAAATGCTCTTTTTTGTTTTTCCAATGCATAATGCGAATACATGGTATAGAAATACCATGTGTCGGAAATAAGGAAGTTCTTAACTATTCCTGCTCGGGATGCTGCCTTGCAGTCAGAGTCGTCCTTGTATATTCTGTTTTCTTTTCTGCTTTCCTGTTTCTTACTATTTTATATTTTATCATACAATATTATACTTGTGCATCAAAAAAACTGTTGCTCCGTGATTTTTTATCTCTGCTATTCCTTCACACCTTTCCGATACACCATATATGAGATCGCCGCCGTAACAGCCTCCGTGATCCAGAACGCATGCCATACTCCGACCGCTCCCATAAAACGGCCTCACAATGAATGCCGCCGGAATGATCACAACCACATATCTGCATAACGAAATGATCAGTGAATGCACACCTTTTCCAAGACCTTCCAGTGCACCGCTGCAGATAACCGATACGGATGAAGCAATGAAGCCAAGACTGATGACTCTGAGTGCCACACTTCCCGCCTGCATCGTTACCGGATTCGCCGTAAATAGCCCCATCAGCTGTCCCGGAACTGCCAGGCAGATTACCGTTCCGACCGTCATCATCACGAGTACCAGGATCAGGCCATCCCGAAAGATCTTATGTACACGCTTATGCTCTCCCGCTCCGTAATTATATCCGAGAAGCGGACGCATTCCCTGCACGATTCCATTTGCCGGAAGGTACAGGAAGGTCTGCAGCTTATAATAGACTCCGAGAACGAATACATAGACTTCCCCATAGCCTGTAAGTATTACATTCAATACAGAGATCAACAGTGACGGAAGTGCCAGGTTCAGGCTTGCCGGAATTCCGATCACGTATAACTTCTTCCATAATCTAAGATCCACCTTCAGATATTTCTTTCTGTATTTCACCGGAAGCGGATTCACGATATAAAGGATCAGATACAGCAGTGCCGCTGCTGCCTGTCCGATTCCTGTTGCAAGTGCGGCTCCTTCGATTCCCATCTTCGGGAATGGTCCGAGTCCGAAGATCATGACCGGATCCAGGATAATGTTGATGACCGCACCTGACATCATACAGGTCATCGACTCTACCATACGGCCGACTGCCTGAAATGTCTTCTCAAATACCAGCTGCCATGACAATGCCGTGGCAAATAAAAATGCAATTCTTGAATAACGCACACCATAGTCCACGATCTGTGCATTTCCCGTAAACATCTGTAAAAACGGTCTCATTACGACAATTCCCAGAATCATAAAACCGATCCCGTGAATGGTTCCGAGCAGCATTCCCTGTGTTGCTGCCCTGTCTGCCATCTCTTTATCCTGAGCTCCCAGGTAAAATGAGATGACCGCATTGATTCCGATTCCAAATCCGATCATCACGGCATTGACCAGATTCTGCACTGGATACACCAGTGATAATGCGTCATGGCATCTTCGCTGATCCTGGCGATGAAGAAGCTGTCCACAATATTGTAAAGTGAACTCACCATCATAGAAAGCACCATCGGCAGTGCCATTGACAATATCAATTTTAACACCGGCTGTTCTTTCATATATGTCTGATCCATATAATTTCCCCTTTCTTTTTCCACATACATAACATATCAATTTTATTATGGATTTTATGATTTCTATGCACTAAAAAGCCACATGACCGAACGCATCAGTCATGTGGCGAAAAATAGATTGCTCCAGAAAAATCCACACATGTTTTAGAGGCACATTATAGCATTATCTTTTGACGAATGTCAACCACTGATCCCATGGGTTTTTAACAAATCTTATTCCTGTTAGATTATGTATTTGGATTATATATTATTCTCCGAGGAAATATTTACCGTATGCATCTGCTGCTTTGATCGCTGCACATACAGTCTCCGGAGTTACCTCGAATGGCATATTGTGAAGCGTGTCGTTCTCTGCACAGGCTGCCGTTGCAACTGCCATCAGCTTCTCATCTGTTACTTCTGTGATTCCCAGTTCTTTTAATGTCACAGGCAGTCCCAGTTCGATACACCAGTCGATGATATCTTCCAGTTCTTCTGCCGGAATGTTCTCCAGTACCAGCTGTGTAATCGTTCCAAATGCGACTTTCTCGCCATGATACATGTGATGGCACTCATCCAGTACGGTAAATCCATTATGAATTGCGTGCGCTCCTGCAAGTCCGCCACTCTCAAATCCGATACCACTCAGCAATGTATTGGCTTCGATGACTTTTTCTACAGCCGGTGTACATGCTCCTGCTTCCAAAGCAAGTTTTGCCTTTACTCCTTCTGCCATCAGCGTATCAAACAGAGTTTTGCAAGTGCGATCGCTGCCTGTGTAACCTGTCCACCCGCACATGTCGTTGCTCCGCTTACCTGACAGGCTCTTGCTTCAAAATATGTTGCCAGCGCATCACCCATTCCGGAAACAGTAAGTCTTACCGGTGATTTTGCAATGATCTCAGTATCCATCAGAACCATGTCCGGGTTGGCCGGAAGGAATAAGTACTCTTCGAATACACCAGCATCTGTATAAATAACAGACAGTGCGCTGCAAGGTGCATCTGTTGAGGCGATCGTCGGACAGATCAGAACCGGTGCTTCTTTATAATAAGCAACTGCCTTGGCCGTGTCCAGGATCTTACCACCGCCGATACCGATCACAACATCACAGCCCTTCTCATTCATGATGTCTACCAGTCGGTTGATCTCATTCTTACTGCATTCTCTGTTGAAATACTCGTACACAGGTGTGATCTCGTATCCTTCAAATCCGGTATTTACAACGTCCCCGATACGTTTATATCCTGATTCTGTGATCAGTACAAGTGCTTTTTTGCCATACTTCTGAGCATATTCACCCAGCTTCTTCAGCTCACCTGCACCCTGTACATATTTACTTGGACTACATAAAATCTTTGCCATGCTATTACCCTCCTGTAATCTTCACGTTTTATATGTTATTTTATTAACAATCTGGTTTTATTGTATGCTATTGATACAGTTGTGTCAATAAAACAGGAGGAAAATATTTACTTTTCTTAGTGTCAGATCACTATGCCCTGACAGTGATCTATCTCATGCTGAATAATCTGTGCCGTCCATCCGGTATATTTCTGTCTCTGCTTTTTGAAATTCATGTCCTGATATTCTACTTCAATCTCCTGATACCGGGTGCATTTTCTCACACCTGCAAGGGAAAGGCAGCCTTCTTCCGTCTCATATTTTCCGAAACGTTTTACAATCTTCGGATTGAACATTGCCATATTCATGAATCCCATATTAACGGCTATGATACATTTCTTCACTCCGATCATATTCGCCGCCATGCCGACACAGCCTTCCTCGTGCGCTTTCAATGTATCTAACAAATCCACTGCAACCTGCTTGTCCGCCTCTGTTGCCGGTTCGGATCTCTGGTTCAGGAAAAATATGTCTTTCATAATCGGTCTTATCATGCTTTGTTACTCTCTTTCGTATGTGTCTTCATATAATTATAGAATTCCTGATGCAGCCGCTGGAATTCTTCCGGTGCATGCATCGCATGTCTGTAAAGAAATCTGTTGCCAAATTCACTCTGATATACTCTGCTTAGAACCCCTGCCAGCATTCCTGTCGGCATATCTTTGATCATATAAAGCTTTGCCGGGCACAACATTCCCTTCTGGGCGATCCACTTCAGGTTCTTTTTCATCCGATAAGCTGTCAGCGTCATCAATTTTTCATTTGCACAGATTTTTTCCGGATGTCTGCTCTGATAATAAGCATCTGCCAGCGGAATGATCACACCAAGATGTGATATCTGCCAGTGATGCATTTCCGGAACGATCTGGTATGGAATGTGGCTTTTTCTAAATATATATGCCAATGCTTCTTCCCTGCTGCTCTTTCTTCCTCCAATCTCACCGAATGTTGTCGGCTGGATTGCTCTTGGCAGAAGCTGCGCATCCAGAATTCCGCCTTCAATGCAGCCGCCCGCTCCCGGAAATGCCGGAATGATCCTGCCTTTTCCACAGATTTTCTCCCACCTGCCATATGGTTTGATCGTATTGACCATAGTGACAACATTCGGACTTTCATTCCTACTGATGTCTTCCAGTGCTTCTTCCACCTGATTCTCACGTACAGTCAGGAAAATAAACTGGTAACGGTCATTCGGCTTTAACTCACTGATCGTCTTAACCTCAACTTTATGCGTTCTTGTCTTGCCTCTGTACCATAGACCGTGTCCCTGTAATTCTTTTAACCGCTGCCCTCTTGCTAAGACTGTTACATCCAGTCCCGCTTTGGCGAATCTGGATGCGTAGAAGCTTCCGATGACTCCGGCGCCGTAGATTAGGATCCGCATGGTGTATTCCTCCTTGGTATATATTCGTATGTTCTGTATGATTTCTTGTATTCTTTAATATATATCTTCTGTTATAGCATCTGTTGTAATTCTAACACCCGGACTTTTGGATTTCAACATTGTCACCGTTTATGGTACCTCTGATTGTATTCTATTTTCTATTTTTCATTTGTTAACAATTTCTTCCTAATTCCATCACACTTTCATCACATATTCCTTCTATACTAAGAATTGTTCGAAAGAACAAACACTTTAAATCTTTTTCATAACTTTTTCCTCAGGACTGCACTCCTCCCAAACAATGCAGTCCTATTTTTTTACAAAATTACCGGAGGGGACACAAAAAAGCCACAAACTCCGTCCACACTGGCCCATTAGAAATTGTTGTCAGAACATTTCAAAAATTAATCCTTTAAATTCACTAAAATTCTAGTCATTTTAACCAATTCATGTTATTATCTTAAATAGGATTTTTAACAAAACGCACAGGAAGGAGCATTTTAACAATGAACGAAAGAATTAACCGCGTATTGGAAAAAATGAATGAGAAAGGAATTGATCAGTTATTGGTATCTGATCCACTGAGCATCCGCTTTTTAACAGGCATTATGGTAAATCCTGGGGAAAGATTATATGCACTGTTACTCAGAACAAGTGGAAAGCATACATTATTCCTGAACTATCTGTATTATGTATCAAATACAGGATTTGAAGAAGTATGGTTCAGCGACATGGATGATCAGATTGGGGTTCTGATGGAGCACATCGATACAAAGAGTACTCTTGGAATTGACAAAACATGGCCGGCTCGTTTCCTCATTCCACTTCAGGAGCGCTGCCCTGAGATGAAGACAATCTGGGGATCTGACTGCGTAGATGGTGTTCGTGCAGTTAAGAATGAAGAAGAGATTGCAATCATGAAACAGGCATCTGTTATCAATGATAAGGTTATGGAAAGAGTTGCAGACTTCATCAAAGAAGGTATGACAGAAAAAGAAGTTGCGGACTTCATCGATGCTGAGTACCTGAAAGAAGGAGCAAGCGGAGTAAGCTTTGATACCATCGTATGTTTCGGAGCTAACGCTGCTGACCAGCACCATACACCAAGTGAGACAAGAACTCTGAAAGCGGAGAATGTGTCCTGATCGATATGGGATGTATCTGGAATGGTTACTGCTCAGATATGACAAGAACATTCTACTGCAAGAGCGTAGACGATGAGCAGGCTGCTATCCATGATCTGGTTCGTACAGCAGTTGAGAAGGCTGAAGCCGTTATCAAACCTGGTGTACGTTTCTGTGATATCGACGCTCAGGCAAGAGATCTGATTGACGAAGCCGGATACAGCGAATATTGGAGAATCCGTCTTGGACACTTCATCGGACAGGAAGATCACGAGTATGGTGATGTAAGCCCGATCAACAAGAATGTAGCTGAGCCTGGTATGATTTTCTCTATCGAGCCTGGTATCTACCTCGAAGGAAAATACGGTGTTCGTGTTGAAGACCTTGTTCTCGTAACAGAAGACGGACATGAACTTCTGAATGCTGTAGATAAGAAATACCGCATTGTAGGTTAATTTTAAATCTTACATATTATTTTTAAAAGGCAGGACTTCGTTTCCTGCCTTTTTATGTGCCAAAGTTTTCTGTATCTACAGAACCTGCCACCGGCAGCTTCTTCCGAACGCATGGCGATTAAAATAAGCCGGAAGACATTACATCTTCCGGCTTATTCCTAATTACCATTCAAGTTCACATTTTCTATTCTGTATTTTCTGACTCGGCTTTCTCTTGCTCAGCTTTTTCTTACTCAGCCTTTTCTCTACGCTCATCCAGTTCTTTTCTGACTGTCGGATAGATCTTATCAATTCCCATGAATAAGTACCAGATGATAAGAACGATCACTGTAATCACCAGTGGCAGATACAGGAACAGTCCTTTGATTGCGAAGATTGCACTTGCTGACTGAACGGCTGCTGTTCCATCATAATGTCCGGCTGCAAGAATCCATCCAAGTGCTGCTGTTCCAAGTCCGGTTCCTATCTTCTGTCCGAAGCTTGTCACACTGTAAGTAATGCCTTCTTCACGGATGCCATCTTTCCATTCGCTGTAATCTACAACATCTCCTACAATTGCAAACAGGCAGGAATACAATGCTGCATGTCCGATTCCCTGTAATACCAGACCTGTGTAGATCATTGGAAGGTTCACAGGTCCTGCAATCTCAAGTACAAGTCCTGCTGCGTAGAATAAGAATCCTACAAACAACGCTTTAATCTTTCCGAATCTTTTTGTAAATACAGGTATCAGCATAATCGTAAGGATAGTTGGAATATAGTTGAACATTGTCATTGTACTGTTCAGCATCTCATCCCCTAATACGTATTTTGCATAGTAGATTCTGGATCCTCCGGTTAATCCAAGCGATGTATAGATCACTGCAAATGCAAGTGTGATCAGGATAAAGTATTTATTTCTGCAAAGGATCTTAATTGTTTTCAGCGGATGTGTCTTCTTCTTCGCTGTTGTTTCTTTTTTGATTGGTTTGTATCTTTCTTTTGTTCCGGCAAATGTTGTGATGAACATTCCAAGTGCTACGATTGCATACACGATACTCATGCATGTCCAGCCACGCTGTCCGTTTCCAAGGAAATGTACCAGTGGAATCGTGATCACGTTAATCACAAGCTGTGCAATCATGGTAAATTCAAAACGGATCGTGTTCATGACATTTCTGTCGTGCTGCTCTGTGGTTACCAGTGAAAGCATTGTATTATAAGAAAGGTTAGATGCTGTAAAGCATACCGCTGCAAGGAATATGTATACAAGTAACAGGTAAATTGCTTTTCCATTTGCACCAAGGTCCGGTACTGTAAAGATCATGATCAGGCTGATGACTAGCGGTGGCGCACTCCAGAGTACCCACGGACGGGCTTTTCCCCATCTGGTGTTCGTCTTATCTATAATGATTCCCATAAAAAGATCCGATACGCCATCGAATAATCTGGCGATCAGCATCAGTGTTCCTACTACTCCTGCAGCAATACCTGCCACATCAGTACAATATATCGTCAGGAAAGAGGCTACCGTTGTCCATACCAGATTTGCTCCGATATCACCTACTCCATAACAGATTTTCTCTCCCAGAGATACTTTCATTCCATCCGCATTCTCTGTGATGGCTTCCTGTGTATTCTGTCCGGCTTTTTCTTTACTCACTCCGACGGATATTTTATCAACCGCTTCCATCTTAATTCCTCCTCTTTTTGTTCTGAACCCACTATATCAGAATCCAAATTTTAAAAAGGAGCAATTTTTTCGGAAAGGAGTAATTTTATAAACTGTTATGCATTAATCCGCCTGTATTCATTTGGAAGCATCCCTTCTTCCTGTTTAAATACTTTACTCATATACTTTGGATTGGAAAATCCAGTCATTGCAGCTATCTGATTTAATTTCAGATCTGTATCCAGAAGTAATTCTTTCACATGCATGATTTTAAATTTTCGTACCGTCTCCGTAAAGGAAGTCCCCGTTTCTTTCTTTAATTGTGTTCCCAGATATTGCTCTGTAACATGAAGTCTTCTGGCTGTTTCTTCCAAAGTAATCCCGTCACTATAACATTCTTTCATAATTGTCAGTGCTTTTTGTACCAGATATTCAGAAGATGTCTGGTTGATCTGACTTATCTCGATGCTGGAGAATAATTCCATCATGACTGCTTCTATCTCCTCCCAGGAAACTGCACCTAAGATTGTCTTTAACACTCTCTGAACCATCAATTCCTCATCCCGCAATGTGCCACACTCCTTGGCTGTATTGATTATCGCATATGCGAAACGGATACACACTTCTCTGAGTTCCTGTGGACTGTGTACTTCTATGCGTCCATATTTCATGAATTTCTGAAAACAACCGGTAAATTCTTCTACATTCATATGTATTACTGCACTTCTGGCCCTGTTTTCCAGCTCTGCCGGATAAATGACTGATACGTTCTCATCTGTAGAATTTTCTCGCATTCAATCAATACCCTGTCTCCGAGTATCAGATGCCAGCCACATGCCTTTTCTAATTCCAGCTCTGTCTCAGTCAGTCTGTTAAGTCCCTTACATTCCTTCCATGTAAATACGCCACGGTCATGCAGTCTTACGGAACATGCCGGTACTACCGAATGTTTTACGTATTTCAATAATTTACTGACATCTTCCTCACCATAAAAGCAGACCAATGCGGCCTGTTGTTTTTCACGAGGCAGCCAGCACAGTTTCCGTTCCGGATTGTGTTCTTTCAATTCCTCCAGAAATAATCCGACTTCTTTCTTCTCACTTTCATAATATTTTCCAAGGAAAATGTACATACAATACAGGCTGTGTCCCTGAATGATTCCATAATTATCTGCCAGCACAGCGTCCAGCCTTTCATTCTTCTCATATTCACCATCCAGGATATCCTTCAGAATCTTTTCCAATGAAAGAGAATTCTTTCCCCTCTGTTCTACAAATAACTCTTCTTTAATTTTTTCCAGCGTTTTCTTTAGTTCTGTCAGATTCACCGGTTTTAGCAGATAATTTTCAATTCCCAGTTCGATTGCTTTTTTCGCATAGCTGAAATCCGAGTAGCTGTAAGAATAATCACTTTTGTATAGATTCCTCTTGCCCGTGCTTCTTTCAGCATCTGCAGTCCATCCATATCCGGCATCTGGATATCCAGCATGATCAGATCCGGCATTTCCTCTTCCAGAAGTATCAGTCCTTCTGCTCCATTCTCCGCACTGCCTACGACCTGATATTCCGGACTTATCTTATTTAAAATATGTACAAGTCCTTCTCTGATCGGTTTTTCATCTTCAATAACTGCTATCTTCATCTTTTTGTTCCTCCTGCAATGGCACAAACAAATGTACTTTCACTCCACTTGGAGATACATTTTCAAAATAAATCACTGCATCTTCTCCGTAATAAAGTTTCAGACGTTTTCTTACATTCGAGATTCCAAAATGATTCTTGATCTCTTTTCCCATATTCAGGTCTTTCAACTGATCTTCTTCTATATGCCGGCCGTTGTTTGCGATAATAATATGCATCTGTTCTTCCGCTTTGGATACCTCGATCGTCAGACGATGTGCTCCTTCATAACCACGGAAACTATATTTGATCGCATTTTCCACAAATGGCTGCAGCAGCATCTTGTGAATCTTGCATTTCCCGTACGAATCTTGAATTTTAAATTCCAGTTCAATCTCTTCTCCCAGTTTTTCCTGCTGGAGAAGGATGTATTTTTCCAGCCATCCTTTTTCCGCATCAATTGTGGTAAATTCACCGGCATCATTGATCGCATAGCGCAGGATGTCCGCAAGTGCCACCAACATCTCGCTAATCTCATATTGTTCATTCTCAATTGCTTTCCAGTTGATCGTATCCAGAATATTATAAAGGAAATGTGGATCGATCTGAGCCTCTAATGCAGAGATTTCTGCATTCTTCTGCTCCATTGCCGATTCTTTTACCTGTCCGATCAAATTGTGGATACGTTCCGACATTTCATTAAATCCTTCAGATATTTCCTGAATCTCTGTACTGTCTTTTTCTTTGACTTCAAGCTTTTCCCGGAAATTATCTTTTTCGAGATTTTTCATTGCATCCACAATGTCATTTACCGATATCATGACCGGTTTGGTAACACGATAGATCAGAAGGACAAAGATCAGCAGAACAGCAAGCGCTACCATGATCCAGAATATCACCTGTTCTTCAATTGCTTTCTGATATTCACGAATCGACTGACATAAGAGGATTGACCAGCCGCTTCTGGCATTTTTGATTGCCTTCTGATTAACCTTTGCACTATCCAAAGCCTTCTCCTGCCGGCCAAGCATCTTTGTATCTTCTGCCCCTACGATCACTCCGTCTTTCACAAGATATACTCTGGACCCTTTTCCTGCGCTTAATACCGATTCCAGTTCATCCAAATTGACAGACAGGATTACATATCCTAGATCCTCACTGATATCCCAGTAATTAACCACCTTTCTCCCGATATGAAACATACGCTCAGGATTGTCCGTATCTTTATCAACATCATAGGACAGCAGCTTTGTCTCATCCGGAATTTTTACCTTTTCCATCCATGTACTATTCACCGAAGATGACGACAGTCGGTCGTAAAATATCCGCCTCTTGTCTGAAAGCACAAGCTGGATTCCGTCAACTCCTTCATTTCTATTACAGATATGGGCAAAATCTCTTCTCATATTATATGCATCCGCTTCCGGAATTTCTTCCGAATCATTTGCATTTACTACAAGGCTCAGAAATTCTTCATCTGTTGTAATAGCATAAAGTAACGTTTCGTATTTATCCAGCGTCATATTCAGGCTCTGATTTGCTTTCTGCAAGTCAGCCTCTGCCTGATTGTTCATATTCTCTAATGTACTTGTCTTTAATCTCTCCTGCGATATCAGTGCAAAATAGCAAGCGGAATACATGCCGTAATGATAAATGACGGGATCAATATCTGCCGGAGATTCTTCTTTCGCTTTTTCATTTTTTTTCCGCTCCAATACTCTCTATCTTCTCCGCACCTTTATCCAGTATCGTCTGTGAATCTTCTTCATTTACCAGGATCTCTCTTAATGTATCGGAAAGAGTCAATGAGATCTGCGGCCAATTACTGCTGATCTCTCTTATCCTTGCATTCTGATACAGATCTATAAATGCCCCTTTTTCTTCATCGTTTTTGAACTGTTGCTGCATAATCTCCTGCCTTGGTGCAAGAAATCCGAATTCATCTATGTAGCTTTTCATTCGATTCTCATCAGCAAGAAATCTCAGAAACTGAACCGCATATTCCTTATTTTCATTATTTGCCACCGCCAGAATCTCTCCTCCTGCAACTGTCACCGGATTGTCTCCACATGGAATTGCTGCCACTCCAAATTCGAGATCCGGATTGCCTTCTCGGATGCTGTCGATTGCCATAGAAGAATTGAACATCATTGCAATCTTGCCCTTTATAACTGATTCGTCAGATCTCCCATCGTTAGGGAAATACTCTGCAGACTTAAGCTTCCTTCCTGTTCCATATTTCTCAAAAACAGAAAAGCCTGCTGCCCGCTTGCTGTATTAATACGATGGATATCGCCACCCATAGACCACAGGATCGGCAGGAACTCATACATACTTTCTTCCGTCTGCAATGCTGTGATTGCGAATCCTTTTATCGTTTTATCACTGACCTTCGCCGCAATTTCTTCGAATTCTTCCCAATTGTCCGGGACTTTACATCCGGCTTTCTCCAGAATCTTCTTATTATAAAACATTGCCGTACAGTTCACTCCAAACGGCTGTCCATAGATTCTTCCATCCGCAGAACATGGTGCCAGCGCTTTTTCTGAATACTCCTGTAATTCCGGGATCTCATCTGTCAGATCTGCAAATGGTTTCATCTGATGGAGAAATTGAAAATCCGAAGAATCCACCAACGCAATATCCGGCATTTTTTCTTCCGACATGGACAATGCCAGCTGTTTCTTGAAATCTTCATCCGGTATGTAGGATACCTTAACTTCTATTTTATCTTGTGACTGGTTAAACTGATCTACCAGTCTTCCAGATGCTGCTGGTTTCCCGGGATGTCCCAGTAATGCCACAGTTCGATTTGTTTTTTCTTTGTTATTTTTGTTTTCTCTTGTTTCTGGCAGCCTCCGCACATGAACATGGAAGCGATCATTACTGCACACAGGCAGACAGAAATGTATTTTCCTGTTCTCTTCATCTTCTTTCTCCAGTTTTTAAGTTCTTTTCCAGTCCTTACCACTTTTGGCACTTAGTACTTCCAGCGCTTACTACTGTACCTTTATCTGTCCCAGTATCTCCCCGATCGTGCCGCAATCGTCAACTCCGCACCAACTTCTCTGGCTGTTGCACCCTTATTGATCACCACCAGATGTTTTCCTCTGAAATAATCAATAAATCCTGCTGCCGGATAAACGATCAGGGACGTACCACCTATGATCAGCGTATCTGCTTCACTTATTGCCTTCACACTCTTATTGATCACAGCAGAATCAAGACCTTCCTCATAAAGTACAACATCCGGTTTGAGCATTCCTCCGCAGCTGCATCTCGGGATTCCGTCTGCATGTTTTACATAAGCCGCATCGTAGAATTTATGGCATTTCATGCAGTAATTGCGATGAATACTTCCGTGCAGTTCCAGTACATTTTTGCTTCCTGCCGCCTGATGAAGTCCGTCAATATTCTGCGTGATAACAGCAGTTAATTTGCCGGCCGCTTCTAGTTCTGCAAGCTTGCGATGTGCAGCATTCGGTTTCGCATCCAGGAACATCATCTTCTCCTTATAGAATTCATAGAATCCTTCCGGGTTCTGCACGAAGAAACTGTGGCTTACGATCTGTTCCGGTGAATACTTATACTTCTGCCGGTATAATCCATCCGCACTTCGGAAATCCGGAATATCACTCTCTGTAGAGACACCTGCACCTCCGAAAAATACAATTCTTTCACTGTCATCAATAATTGTCTGTAATTGTTCTGCTTCTTTTTCGTACATTGCTATTCCTCCTGAATTCTATGAATTTTATTTTGTATTTCTGACATATGCAGAAAAAACTGCCCACAACCTGTAAAGGCTGCATGACAGTCACTTTCTATCTTCTTATTTGTTATTCTCTTTCTCGATCCATGCAGCTACTTCATGCAGATTTGGAAGATAACTCCATCATTCCTTATTCTCACTATACCCGGTAAAGAATTCAGATAATGCATCCAGTGTCTTCACAAGTACCGGAAGTTCGGTATCATCCAGTTTGTCCAGGATAGCCTGTGTCATCTGTCTGTGGTAATCTTCGTGATGATGGTAAGCCTTTACACCTTTTTCTGTCAGCTTGACAAGAACGACTCTTCTGTCTTCTTCACTGCGGTGACGCTCCACATATCTTTTATTCACCAGACTGTTCATGCAGTCGTAAGGGATCCTACCGTAATATTCAGCTTTCTGGCTATGGAAGACATATTATTTCCTTCTCCGAGTCCGATTGCTTCTATTACATGCATATCATTATTTGTAAGATCCTTGAACTCGTCCGTAATAATCGCCTTTTCTTCCAGCTCCCATATTTCATTGATCAGACTGACCAGTGTCTGATTGATCATCTTATATGCGTCATCCATTCCCATCTTCTGTAATTTCCTTCACTTTAACTCTTCATTCTTTACTCTTGTCTTTTATTATACCCTTTCTGGCATCAGAGAATCAATAACTTCTTTCACAGTTTCCAGATGATCTGCCCTGTATGCATATGCCCCGCAGAAAAGTAATGCATCATCGACATTTCCCTTTGCGGCATTGATCAGTGCTGCGTAATACAATATGGTGTCGTTCCCGGATTACAGTGTTTCAGACAGCGGTAACAATGTGCGGGAGCGATCCTGCCCTGTTCTTTTACTTTTTTCATAAAGGGATTCAGAATCGCACGTCCCGGCATTCCCACAGGACTTTTTACGATCACAATATCTTCTTTTCCGGCATTCAGATATGCTTCTTTATAGCGGATGTCTGCGTCACATTCTTCCGTTGTAACGAATCTGGTTGCCACTTGTATCGCATCTGCCCCAAGGGAAAATGCATGTGCGGCGCTTTCGCTGTCATGAATTCCTCCACCGATTGCTATCGGAATCTTCTTTTCGTATTTATCCGAATAGTTCTGTATGATTTCTTTGATTTTCTGAATCTCCTGATCGTATATTGCCTGTCCTTCATATTCATCCAGCTGATCTTCACGAAATCCCAAATGTCCCCCGGCAAGCGGTCCTTCGATCACTACCAGATCCGGTATTCTTTGATATTTTTTATCCCAGTACTTTAATATGACATTCGCCGACTTTGCAGTAGATACGATCGGCGCAAGCAGAATGTCCGAATCCCCCACATATTTCGGAAGTTCCGTCGGAAGTCCCGCTCCCGATACGATCAGATCTGCGCCTGCTTCTACCACCGCATGCACATATTCTTCATAATGCTCCATGCAACCATCAGATTAAATCCTATGATTCCATCCGGTGCCAGTTTTCTTGCTTTTTCATATTCCGATTTCACCGCTCTTAAGTTTGCTTCTAATGGATTCTTTTCAAAATCTTTTTCTTTAAAGCCGGGTTGAGCGGCAGAGATAATCCCTATGCCGCCCTCTTTTGCAACTGCTCCGGCAAGATTTCCAAGGCTGATTCCTACTCCCATACCCCCCTGGATAACCGGAACTTTTGCCATCTTTGTTCCTATTTTTAATGGTTGTATTTCCATATCTTTTTTCCTCGTCATATTATAGAATCTATGTGTTCATACCTATTACATATTTCTGAAGCGCTCGTATCTATGTCTTATCAATTCCTGTTCTGACATGCTTCCATATCTCATCAGAAACTCTTCTATTGCTTCATTTATCTGCATGATCACAGAATCCATATTCTGAACCGTATATGTTTCCGGTTCTGCGAAAACACGCTCTACGATTCCCTGTGCTTTCAAATTCTCTGCTGTCAGCTTCATCACTTCTGCGGCTTCTTTTGCTTTAGAACTGTCTTTCCATAAAATGCTTGCGAATCCTTCCGGCGAAAGAATCGAATAGATAGAATTCTCCAGCATCCACACTTCATCCGCAGTTGCCATCGCAAGTGCTCCACCGCTTCCGCCTTCACCGATAATGATAGATACGACCGGAACCTTTAATCCGGACATCTCATAGATATTTCTGGCAATCGCTTCTCCCTGTCCGCGCTCTTCTGCTTCCAGTCCGCAGAACGCTCCCGGTGTATCGACCAGACAAATGACAGGTCTGGCAAATTTTTCTGCCTGTTTCATCAGTCTTAATGCTTTTCGATAACCTTCCGGTTCCGGCATGCCGAAGTTTCGTTCGATATTTTCTTTCGTATTTCTTCCCTTTGCCTGTGCAATCACCGTTACCGGCATACCATGGAACCTTGCCACACCGCCAATGATTGCTTTGTCATCCGCAAAATATCTGTCACCGTGGAATTCTACAAAGTCTGTAAAGAGCGCATCAATGTAATCACTTCCTACCGGACGGTCTTTTCGTCTGGAAAGTTCTACTCTCTGCCATGCCGTTAATTTTTCTTCTTTCCTTCCGTCTGCCACCAGATCCTGAGCACATTCTTTTCTATTAAAATCTGTTCCTTTTCCATTCTCATGAAGTGCAAGGATTTTAGAAAGTACTGCTTTCATCTGCGGACGTTCTACAATGGCATCCAGGAACCCATGTTCCAGTAAGAACTCTGCTCTTTGGAATCCCTCCGGAAGCTTTTGGCCGATGGTCTGCTCGATCACTCTTGGCCTGCGAACCCGATCAGAGCTTTTGGCTCTGCCAGGATCACATCCCCGAGCATCGCAAAGCTTGCGGTTACTCCGCCAGTCGTGGGATCAGTCAGTATGCTGATATAAAGAAGTCCGGCATCACTGTGGTGCTTCAGTGCTGCGGATGTCTTTGCCATCTGCATCAGAGAGACGATTCCCTCCTGCATGCGGGCCCCTCCGGAGCAGGCAAATAAGATGACCGGAAGTCTTTCTTCTGTTGCCCGCTCTACTGCCCTTGCTATCTTCTCTCCAACTGCTTCTCCCATGCTGGCCATCAAAAATCTCCCATCACAGACTCCGATAGCCGTCTCACGGCCGTCAATCTTTGCTTTTCCTGTTATGACTGCTTCTGAAAGCCCTGTCTTTTCCTGCAGTTTTTCCAGTTTTTCTTCGTATCCTTTGTATTCCAGAGGATTCCCTCCCTGAAGATCAGAATCCCACTCTTCAAAAGAACCTTCATCTGTAACCATCTCGATCCTTCGTCTCGCATGCACGCGGAAATATCCCCCGCACTTCGGACAGATGTAATGATCTTTCTTTACATCCTCTGCAATAATTGCTCCTCCACACTTGTTACATTTGCGGAGTAATCCCTCCGGTACTTCCGGTCGTCTGGTAAATGTAATATAATTCTTTCTTCCGACAGCAATTCTGGTTTTCTTAAATACGTTGTCCAGCTTCATCAGCAGTCACCTCTACAGTCTTTCAATAAATTCAATATCTATATTTCCCTCAATGTAATCCGGATGATTCACAATTCCATACTGATAATCCACATTCGTGTCAATTCCTTCTATAATGACCTCACCCAGCGCACTCTGCATCTTGTGGATTGCTTCCTGACGGTTCTTCGCCCATACGATCAGTTTTGCCACCATGGAATCATAATATGGCGGAATCGTATAACCACTGTATATTGCAGAATCGATGCGGATTCCCTTTCCTCCCGGAAGATACATATCCGTGATCGTTCCCGGAGACGGGCGGAATCCTTTCTCCGGATTCTCTGCATTGATCCTGCACTCGATCGCATGTCCGGTCAGTTTAATGTCTTCCTGTGTATAGGACAACTTCTGTCCGGATGCGATACGGATCTGTTCCTTTACAAGATCTACACCGGTTACCCATTCCGTTACCGGATGCTCCACCTGGATCCTGGTATTCATTTCCATGAAATAAAAGTTCCCGGATTTTTCTAATAAGAACTCGATCGTTCCGGCATTCTCATACCCTGCTGCTTTGGCGGCTTTCACCGCTGCATCTCCCATCTTTTTTCTCAGTTCATCTGACAATGCAACAGATGGGGATTCTTCAATCAATTTCTGGTGATTACGCTGGATGGAACAGTCTCTTTCTCCCAGATGGATCACATTGCCATATTTATCTGCCAGAATCTGGAACTCAATATGTCTTGGATTTTCTACAAAGTGTTCAATGTACATCGTCGAATCGGCAAATGCCATCTCGGTCTCTTTCTGCGCCGTCTGAAATGCAGATTCAAACTCTTCCGGTGTCCAGGCAGTACGCATGCCTTTTCCGCCGCCGCCAAGGGCAGCTTTTATAATAACCGGATAGCCAATCTCCTGTGCCAACGCAGCACCTGTCTTTGCATCGTAGACCGGTTCCTTACTTCCAGGTATGACCGGAACGCCTGCTTCCATCATTGTATTTCTCGCAACCTGTTTATTACCAAGCTTGCAATGACTTTGGAATCCGGTCCGATGAATGTAATATTGCATTGCTCACATAATTCTGCAAATTTACTGTTCTCAGACAGGAATCCGAATCCGGGATGAATTGCATCTGCACCACTGATGATCGTTGCGCTGATGATATTTTCCATACTGAGATAGCTGTCTTTTGACGGAGCAGGACCTATGCAGATTGCTTCATCTGCAAGCTTCGTGTGCAGTGCTTCTTTGTCCGCCTCGGAATAGACCGCCACAGTCTCTATTCCCATTTCGCGGCAGGCGCGGATGATACGCACTGCAATCTCTCCCCTGTTTGCGATCAATACTTTTTTAATCATCTTCCTTACACTCCTATGCTGCTTCTTGTTTATCCAACCATAAATGTCAGTTCTGCACTGACTACTACCTTTCCATCCACACTTGCGACTGCCTCACCGACACCGACAGGCCCTTTTCGCCGGATGATCTTCGTCTCCAGACGTACCTTGTCTCCCGGAATGATCTTACCTTTGAATTTGCATTTATTGATTCCGCCGAAATATGCAATCTTTCCTTTGTTTTCTTCCAGACTTAAGATTGCAACCGCACCGGCCTGCGCCAGCGCTTCCACGGTCAGTACTCCCGGCATCACCGGTTCTTCCGGAAAATGTCCAGCGAAGAATTCTTCTCTGTAAGACACACATTTATATCCCACTGCGTATTCTCCCGGTACATAATCCTCAATGTAATCCAGCAGAAGAAATGGGTGGCGGTGCGGGATGATTTCTTTTATCTGATTGATATCCAAATGATTCATACTGTCCTCCTACACGATGCGGAACAATGGCTGTCCATATTCCACACCTTCCCGATTATTTACCAGAATCTCTGCGACTGTTCCGCTGTAATCGCTTTCAATCTCATTCATCAGCTTCATTGCTTCTACAATTCCGAGTGTCTGTCCTTTTTCTACTCTGTCACCGACTTTTACGAAACTTTCCGCATCTTCCGCAGGTGCTGCATAGAATGTTCCTACCAACGGGGATTCCACTACATTCCCGACAGGTATTTCTTCGGCAGATGTTCCCGATATCTGATCTCCTTCTGCTGCTTTTTTTATCTCAGCAGCAGAAGTTGTTACCGCATTCACCGGTGCAGACAGATTTTCCGTCACATAGCATGTATTTTCTTTCTTGCTCAAATGCAATTTGATTCCTTCTTCCTCATATTTAAATCCTGTCAGATCTGACTTTGACACGGCATCTATGAGTTCGATCATTTTCTCCATTTCCATATGCTTTTTGTCCCTCCTGTGATTCCCCGCTAGCCTTCATACCGCTTCAACAATAACACTGCATTATGCCCTCCGAATCCAAGCGAGTTGGTCAGTACATAATCCACTTTCTTCTCAATCGGCGCACCAATTGCATAATTCAGGTCACATTCTTCATCTGCGGTTTCTGTTCCGACAGTCTGATGAATGAAGTTATCCTGAATTGTCTTCACACAGGTAATAAACTCTACACCTCCTGCTGCGCCAAGCAGATGTCCGATCATAGATTTTGTAGAATTGATCACAACATCCTTTGCCGCTTCGCCGAGTGCCAGCTTAATTGCACGTGTCTCGAACAGGTCATTATGATGTGTACTGGTTCCATGTGCATTGATATAATCTACCTGAGAAGGTTCGATCCCGCCTTCTTCCATTGCAAGTTCCATTGCTTTGGCTGCTCCGCTTCCGTCTTCTGCCGGAGAAGTAATGTGATATGCATCTCCCGTAGAACCGTATCCGACCAGTTCGGCATAGATGACTGCACCACGTTGTTTTGCATGTTCCAGTTCTTCCAGAACAACTACACCTGCACCTTCTCCGAGAACGAATCCATCCCTGTCTTTATCAAATGGTCTGGATGCCTTCATCGGATCTGTAGAAGTCGAAAGTGCTGTCAGACTTGTGAATCCTGCGACTCCGGTCTCACAGATACATCCTTCTGCTCCACCCGCCAGCATCACTTCTGCGTCACCATACTGGATCGCACGGAATGCATCACCGATGCAGTTTGTTCCACTGGCACATGCTGTGACAACATTCGTGCATTTTCCTTTCAGCCCAAGCTGGATGGAAATATTACCTGCTGCCATGTTCGAGATCATCATCGGAACCAGCAATGGATTGACTCTTCCCGGTCCTTTGGTCCGGATCTTTTCATATTCTTTTTCTACTGCCTGAAGGCTTCCGATACCGGAACCTACGATCACACCGACACGGAACGGATCTTCTTTTGACATATCAAGTCCGGAATCCTCGAATGCTTCTTTCGCCGCCGCTACCGCATACTGGGAAAATGGCTCCATTCTTCTTGCTGCCTTAAAATCCATTCTGTCTTTTGCCTGAAAATCTTTTACCTCGGCCGCAATTTTCACCTTATATTCCGTAGTGTCGAATTTTGTGATCTCTCCGATTCCTACTTTACCTTCTTTGATACCGTCCCAGAACTCCTCTACGGTATTTCCGATCGGAGTCACTGCTCCAAGTCCTGTCACTACAACCCTTCTCTTCATATATCTTAATCTCCTTTACATCACCATACCGCCGTCTACATGCAATACCTGTCCGGTAATATATCCCGCATCCTCTGACGCAAGAAATGCAACCGCATTCGCCACATCTTCTGCTTTTCCGAATTTTCCAAGCGGAATCTGTGCGGCAGACGCTTCTTTTATCTTTTCCGGAAGTACTTCTGTCATATCGGTCTCGATAAATCCCGGTGCAACTGCATTGACCGTGATTCCTCTGGATGCCACTTCTCTGGCTGCTGTTTTGGTCAGTCCGATCACACCTGCTTTGGACGCCGCATAATTTGCCTGTCCTGCATTACCGCTGACACCTACAACAGATGCCATATTTATGATGCGTCCGCTTCTCTGGCGGATCATCTGGCGGAGTGCAGCTCTTATTGTATGAAATGTTCCCTTCAAGTTTGTGTCCAATACCTTATCAAAATCTTCTTCTGACATCTTCATAAGGAGTCCATCCTTTGTGATTCCTGCATTATTAACCAGAATATCAATTCTTCCCTGCTCCTTGATCACCGTCTCGATAAATTCTTTACAGGCATCAAAATCGGCCACATTACATTGTATGATCACCGCTTTACCGCCTGCAGACTCAACTTCATTCTTTACTTCTTCGGCTCTTTCTCTGGAACCGTTATAGTTGATCACAACTGTTGCTCCTTTTGATGCAAGCTTTACAGCGATTGCTTTTCCGATTCCTCTGGATGCTCCGGTTACAACCGCAATTTTTCCTTCCATTGTCTGATCCATCTTTACGATTCCTCCATCCTGCTTCCACCACCTGCGAGTTCCTCACAGACTTTATCCACATCCTCCCACTGGGAAATGTGGAATACTTTCACATTTCGATTGATTTTTCTTAAGAATCCTTCCAGTGTCCTGCCCGGTCCGATTTCGACAAATGTATCCACACCATCTGCGATCATGCGCTCCATGCTCTGCATCCAGCGCACCGGTGAACTGATCTGTGTCGTAAGAAGCCCCGGAGTTTCTCTGATATCCGTTACTTCTTCTGCCGATACGTTTGTCACATACGGAATCTTCAATTCATGAAATCTGGTATTCTCCAGCTCTTCTGCCAGCTTCTCTCCCGCCGGAACCAGCATCTTCGAATGGAACGGTCCGCTGACATTTAACATAATTGTCCGTCTTGCACCTGCTTCTTTTAATTTTCCGGCTGCTTCTTCCACAGCCTTCGTCTTGCCGGTGATAACAATCTGTCCCGGACAATTATAATTTGCAACTGATACATCTGCGATCGGTTCGATCACTTCTTCGATTTTCTCTGCATCCATGGAGATGACCGCACACATAGCACCTTCTCCTGCCGGCACCGTATTCTGCATCAGAATTCCTCTTTTTCTCACCAGACGGATCGCATCCATATCATTCATCCCGCCGGCAATTGCGATCGCCGGATATTCACCGAGACTTAATCCTGCCGTAACATCTGCTTTCAACCCTTTATTCTCTGCAACTCTTGTCATCGCAAGACAAGTGGTAACCATCGCTGCCTGCGTATATTCCGTCAGATCCAGTTTGTCATTTTCTTCAAAGCAGAGTGCTTTCATATCCAGACCAAGCTCCTCACCTGCCTGATCGAATATGTATCTTGCGATCTCACTGTTCTCATAAAAGTCGGCTCCCATGCCGGCTTTCTGAGCTCCTGTCCGGGATAAATAAATGCAGTCTTACTCATAGAATCCTTTTCCTCCGATCAATGCATCTGTCTCATTCACCAGTTTCTGAACCAGCTCTTTACATGACATTCTTTCTTTTACCATACCTGCAATCTGTCCTGCCATTACACTTCCGTTCTTCACATCGCCTTCTACAACTGCTTTTCTAAGTCCGCCAAGTGTAAGCTTTTCTAATTCTTCAAATCCGGCTCCGGCGTTCTCCAGTTCCAGATATTTTCTCGTCATATCATTGCGAAGGGCTCTGACCGGATGTCCTGTGGTTCTTCCTGTTACTTTGGAATCAATATCCTTCGCTTTGATGATTCTTTCTTTGTAATTCTCATGTACCTGGGATTCATCTGTAACGACAAAATGTGTTCCCATCTGAACACCTTTTGCTCCCAGCATAAATGCGGCGGCGATTCCTCTTCCGTCTGCAATTCCTCCGGCAGCAATAACCGGAATATTGACTGCATCCACGATTTGCGGAACAAGCACCATCGTTGTACTCTCGCCGATATGTCCGCCGGCTTCACATCCTTCTGCTACCAGGCGTCTGCCCCGCAACGTTCCATTCTCTTCGCCAGGCTACAGAAGCAACAACAGGAATAACCTTTACTCCGGCTTCTTTCCACATCTTCATGTATTTCTCCGGATTACCTGCACCGGTGGTCACAACTTTTACACCTTCTTCAACGATTACCTTTGCAACCTCGTCTGCATAAGGACTCATCAGCATGATGTTGACACCGAACGGTTTATCTGTCAGTTCTTTTGCCTTGCGTACCTGATCTCTTACCCAGTCTGCCGGAGCACTTGCTGCACCGATGAGTCCCAGTCCGCCGGCTTCAGATACACCTGCTGCCAGATGATATTCTGCTACCCAGGCCATACCGCCCTGGATGATCGGGTATTCAATTCCTAATAATCTGGTTACTTCTGTCTGCATAATCTCTATACTCCCTGTCTTTTTATAATCTCATTTTTATGTTACTGTCCTGTATTTCTTACTCTTTGTGAGCATTTACGTACTCTACAACATCACCTACTGTTACGATCTTTTCCAGATCTTCGGATGGAATCTCGATTCCGTATTCATCTTCCAGTGCCATTGTCAGTTCAAAAAGATCCAGGGAATCTGCTCCGAGGTCATCTTTGAATGATGCATTTTCTGTGATCTTGCTTTCCTCTACTCCTAAGTTATCTGCTACCATTTTTTTAATCTGTTCTAACATGTTTTTGTTCTCCTTCTCATATTTGTTTTTACTGTTTTTTACCATTCCAGAATACTTGCGCCCCAGGTAAGTCCTGCGCCAAATCCCGCGAGGATAATCTTCTGACCTTTTTGCAGCTTTCCGGCTCTGTTCAGTTCATCAAGAAGAATCGGAATGCTTGCGGAAGATGTATTTCCGTATTCTTCCAGATTCATCGGAAATTTTTCCAATGGCTCGCCCAGCCGCTTTGCGATTGCTTCTACGATCCTTTTGTTCGCCTGATGTAAGATATAAAGCTGATTTCTTCCTGAGCCACATTATTTTTTTCCAGTACTTCTTTTACTGCCTGCGGCACGCTCTTTACTGCAAACATAAATACTTCTCTTCCATCCATCTGCATCAGATATTCTTTTTCATCCGGCTTCGGCAGATCTTCCGGCGATAACTCGCTTCTGTCATATCTGCTCCGGCAGCACAGTGCTTCTCCTTTGGAACCATCGGAGTGTGTCACTGGAAGATAATATCTCATATCTTCACTTTTCAGTACCGCTGCTCCGGCACCGTCTCCGAACAGGATACATGTTCCGCGGTCCTTCCAGTTCGTCAGGTTCGACAAACTTTCACTGCCAATAATCAGAGCCGTCTGATACACACCCGCATTCAGATACGCCGCCGCTGTATTATAAGCAACTACGAATCCGGTACATGCCGCACTCAGATCAAAACAGGTTGCACGCTTTACTCCGAGTTCTCTTTGCACTTCACAGGCTGTACATGGAAGTATTACATTTGAAGAAATCGTAGAAACGATGATCAGATCCACGTCGTCTGCAGTAATACCTGCATTTTCAAGTGCCTGTCGTCCGGCTTGGACGGCCATGGATACCGTCGTCTCTTCTCTGATGATATGACGTCTCACGACTCCGGTTCTCTCCCGGATCCACTCATCACTGGTATCAACCAGTTTTGCAATGTCATTGTTATCCATTACAAATGATGGTACGCAAGATCCTGTCCCACATATTCTTCCAGTCATTCTAAATACCTCTGATTTATTTTGATTCTAAATTATTTTGACTGTCAAAGTATATATCAAGAAATTTTGTTTGTCAAGTATTTTGAATATCAAAATATATTTTTTGAAAATTTTTTGAGATATTTTTATTGATGTATTTCATGATTGGAACGAAATGTCCCTTAACTCAACTGATTATTATATAGAATTTTCTCTCATGAAGACATCAGAACTTACCTGATGCCTTCATTCACATACAAAAATCTGCAATAGAACCTGCCAACTGCACGTTATCCAAGCTTTTTCGCTTTTGAAACCATACAGGATCTGATATACGTCATTCCCGTGACCAGATAGATGACAGCTACAACAAGAACTGCCAATATACCAGTATTCAAGAACATATTCGCTATTAATGTAAGCAACAGTAATAGCGGTATTACTTTGTTCAATACGATATAGGTCTTATATGCACTTTTGTATATAATTTCTTTTTCTGCCTCATCACAGCTTTCCACCCATTGTTCCGTAAATTTTCTTGAAGTTGGATCACCTTTTTCTCCGGATGTGCCGCCTGTATCGCTTTTACATAACGTACAGAAAGATAAATATCGTAGAAATAGCACAGTATAAATATAATGCAGGCGAATAAAAAATATCTGGATTTTCCTGATTCTATATACTTCAAAGAATATCCAAAGGATAAAATTATGATGCAAGCCACCTGTGACACCAAATTAACCCCACTGGTCCACGCTCCCCATTTTTCTTCTTCGTAATCCAGTTCATAGAATCTGTCCTCATCTGCATCCTTCATTTCTTTGTATACATTCTTTAACCGGTATAAACTGTATTCACCAACAACTACCGTAACAACCGCGATTATAATCAGAGTTGGAAATATATATTGCTGAATCGTTCCGTTAATCGTTCTGATTCCTGCATCTATTCCTTTTTTCATCAGTTCATAGATGACTGCCGACACGCCTCCGGCGATTCCCCCGATTATCACTGCCGCGAGCATCTTCCACGTTGCGGTAAAATAACTACTTTTCTTTTCCTTCATCATTTATCTCCTCTTCATATATAAAAATATCTTCTACACTGACTTCACAAATCTTCGCAATCTTTAATGCAAGTGTTACTGACGGCGAATAGTCTCCTCTCTCTATCTGGCTGATCGTCTGTCTGGATACGCCTGCGAGCTTTCCCATCTCGGTCTGATTGATGCCAAGTCTTGATCTGTATTCCTTCAATCGGTTTAGTAAAGGCAAATGCTCATCTCCCTTATCAATCATATTTTGACAACTTTTCTTGTCATTTAAATTCTAACAGATGACAACTATAGTTGTCAAGTTCTATTTAATTCACTAAGCCAAATCCCCGAACCGTAATAAAAGATTACAGTTCTCCATTTAATTATTATGGCATGCGAAACCGCAGG